>Ga0209354_10000363_pt1 | contig 21448 bp, 14 predicted proteins | sample LauGreSpBDMM15DD_2_FD_187562 | JGI IMG/M metagenome (GOLD analysis project Ga0209354, IMG submission 187562) | Freshwater lake microbial communities from Lake Michigan, USA - Sp13.BD.MM15.DD (SPAdes) (version 2) | ecosystem: Environmental > Aquatic > Freshwater > Lake | place: Lake Michigan...
AATTGGGCCAACATACACATGATAGACAATAAATACAAGAAGAACATCCTGTTGCTTCTTATCGCAAACCCCACCACATTCTTCGTGTTGCAACAAGCACAGTCTGGAAAAATGAAAATATGCGCGCTTGAAATGAAACAGTGGTCGCTCGACACAAGGATTAAACCAGTCGCGGTCTTCATTACACAGAACGACAAAACTCTTGCAGACCAATCAGCCGATGGAATTCGCAGCATTTGTGGGTCGTTAAATGCCGAGATGTTTGTCCTCTCGTCAAACTCAAAAACGACACTTTCCGACGTCATTCGCTACATCGACGCATATGAAAATCCCACAAGAAACTACAAGATGCCCGTGATTGTCGTATTGGCGAATCCGAATCAGCACAAAAAGGTCATGGAGGTGTTAGACCACATTTTAACGGTGGTGCGTGTTCATAATTCGATTTTGCGTTACGGTCTGATTTTCGACGAGGCAGATGATACGTATCCAAAATTACGTAACATCTCGGTTCGATTACCTAGCGGAGCCAACGTATCCTATATGACTTACATAAACGAGGAGGTTGCTCTGCATCGTCTCGGATTTGTGACTGCGACTGAAGGGAGTCTATTGGACGAGGACTATCCAGAATGCGCAAACGCGTATTTGTATCCAGTGGAGATTGACGAAGCGCAACGTGCGAATTTTCGCGGGTTTCATAGCGAGGGCACGATTATTAAAATCACGCGTCATCCACGCGCAATGAGCAACAATGCATACGCAGAAGCAATCCTCGATCCAAACCGCGAATATTTTGCGACCCCCATTCTAGACCGTAACGGCCAAACCTACTATCGAAAAATTATCATCAATTCCGATATGAAGGTTGCGAGTATGCATTTGCTCGCCGCAAAATGTAATCGCGATGGAATGCACGCGCTTGTGTTCAACCAAAGCGGTGTAACATTACGTCGTCCTGGTGGTGAGACAAAACGATTCAAGGTCAAAGGTGAGCGGTTTAGTGAACGTCTTTACTACATTTATAAAACTGAACGCCTCAACGACCGTCCATTGGTCATCATTGGACGTAGAAAGGTCGATCGCGGTCTTGGATTCCACGGTATTCCACGTTTGACGGAGGGAGTCGAACCTGTATTGGACGGCGTAAATGGTCGCATCCCAATCGACGGGATTGATGGTTTAGTCTGGACAGATATGATATTGGGACACATTGAAAATCCATCGGCTGCAGTTCAAAAAGCTGGGCGTTTGCAAGGAGTAATCGCACAATGCCCACAATTTACAAGTATTACGTTTTGGACCGATCAATCTACTGCGGATATTGTTACGAATCGATGCACGACAACCGATCATGTGAATTCAGAGCGCGGATGTTCCATGATACAGGCGATGTCTCACGCCAAGCAAAGACATCCTACGCCTATCCGAAATCACGATATTCCCTATCGTAACTTCCGTGTATTTAACGACGAGGAGACCACGAGGCGCGTTTGCACCATGCTGGGATATAGATACCGTGCCGCACCCCATAATGATGCGGGTTTTAGAGAAACGTCTTTGACTTCTACTAAACAGGTGTATGGAATCCTTGATGCGATTAAAAACGCCCCATATAGATCGGCCGGCCATAAAACGCAACGAGCCTCTATCCCATGTTACACCAATATTGCGGACAATACGACTCTCAGATTTGTCGTAGTCGTTCGTGAGGAAATAACTGACCAACTGTTGGTCGACCTCGATGCACGATATCCGTCCATACAGGTTCCCCAAGTTGGGGCAATTGACCTCGCCGCATTATAAAATTTGATAAAAATATTAGACAAAACCCATAAAAATAGCCTCGCGATAGTCGACCGTGAATATTTTTTTTACGGAAACTTCGACCTTGTCTACACCCTGTCTACATTTCAAAAAATTGATATCTATTTTGTTATATCCGGCAAATCATTATACTAACTCATATTTTATAAATGAACTCCGCACTTATTCTGTCCACCGATATCCAACGCGACGCACTTGATCCCGATTATGCTACATCTACATCAAGCGATATGTGTGACTCGTCTTTAGAACTTTTGCAATCAACGATTGATCAATTAAGTCGACTGGAAGAGTCAAAACACACAGATTATATAAGATATTTGGTGAACAAATATCCTATAGACTTGGAAAGGATCGAACAAATATTTTCCGACTATAAAGATGAACTTCGAGAGGAACAAGAATATTACTTTGACGATACGGAAGAAATTTTCGACGACTATAAAAAACTTGTAGCGCAAGACGAATATTTTACACACGCCGAGAAAACCATTGCCGAATACAAGTCCATTCATGCGCGATATTTTGATGAAAACATCGAATTTAATCCAAACTCCTTCGACTAGCGCCATCCGAGTTGAATCCAAAATTAATCTACAATAAATTTCACAACCTTGGGTGGTTCACCGATAAAAACATCATTGCGATATCTGGCTATTTCATGAGATACCAATATAGATATCGGCGGATCGCTATTTGTAGTTTCCACAAAGACGCTGTCGTATTTTACTAACCGCATACTTTGAATTGCCGGCACCAAATCCTTCACATACATTTGAATAGCTGCAATCATAATTTCGCGATTTCCGCTTTCTTTATACACGGCAAACAATTTCGCAATATCCTCTCGAATTCGATACATTTCGGCAATTTTTTTATCAAGTTGAGTAGTTCTTTCCATATTATTAAATATTTTATCATGCTCACCCATATATTTCGCACGCATATTGCTAGTTGCAGTATACTGTTCTAGCGCTTCCTTAAATTTTCGTGCAGATGTAGTCTCGTCAATATACTTAAATAATGTATCCATTTTTTGCTCAATGATTTTTTGCTTTTCCGTTTGTATATCTTCGTTATAAATCGAAAGCATTTCATCAAGTGGAAAATGCTCGCCGCCAAATATTTGAATATCCAATTTACACGGTTTTGATCGGTCTCCACACAATGCGTAATAATAACCTCCTTCATTCAAAAATTGTGTTCCGACATTTCGATGGCAATTGACGCACGGTATTTTTACAATTTGCACATTACGTTTACCCTCGCGCTTCGTCGCACCCTTTTCGAATGCAGTTCGCTTTAACTTCCTAGCCTTTGTTTCATATACGGTTTTAAGCCGTAAATACTCGTTCAAGCTTTCACGATAATCGAGCATTTTATCTGTTCGCTTATTCGCCTTCGGGTTTGGCTGCGAATGACTTATTTCAACAAAGGGATTATTTTCCATTACTAAATTGGTCAAAGACGCGGGCACATGTTCTAAGACCAAAATAGGATTGTTGGAGCAAACCAGATTTTTTAATGAAGGTGTATTTGCTAAATCCAGTCGACGAAGTTGATTATTCTCACATTCGAGCGTTTCCAATGTTTCCGGTAAATTCAACAATTGGGTCAACTCATTATTTGATATGTTTAATGTTCGGAGTTTAGGAACCATCGCCGCATCGAATTTAGATATGTAATTATCCGCCACATTCAATGTTTCAATATTGCTGGGTAGTTTATCGAATTCGGTTACCAGTTGCTTGTTCAAGTGTAAATATACAAGCGTTTCTGGTAAATTGCGCAAATGTGTAATGTCGCCATCACGATCAAAACTGATTAACTTGACCTTTTTAAATCCACGATCGGCTAATATAGAAAAATCTACCTCGCCGTGAAGTGGAAAATCAAATCGTAATTCAGTAACGGTCGTAGAATCCAATTCATCTAAAAAGGATCCGAGCACATGTTGCGCATCATTATTCTCAGTTATGACTTTTTTACGGATCTCTTCTATTTTATTCATTTTATACACAAATAGATATAAAATAAATCGACATTATAAATTTCCTATCGGTGACGTCATTAGATTTTTCTGTTCGGTCTGATAAAACCTAATTTTAGACAAAATATATTCTTGGTCGCGATACATCTTTTGTTGCTTTTCATAGACCGTGGGGCGATTTTGATAGCGATAATACAAAAATGTCCCGCATATAATACAAAATAATAACACGACGCCTGCATTAAGTGCGAATGAATATATTTGAACACGATTTGAGTGACTTAACTTCAACGAATTTTGTAGATAATTACTAACGTTTTCTTCAATAAGTCTTGGATACTCCATCTATATTCTGCATATCAAATAATTAACCGGATGTTTCGCAAAAATGATACCGCTATTCACAGTTTACAATATCTGGCCTCTATGTATACAATAGAATGTCCGAATATAATGAAGTCGAGGCGCTCGGCGATCAGCTTAAACCATCACCCATAACCACAAATTTAATCCTTACATGTCTGGGGTTTAGTGTCCCTCTCGGCCTATATTTAAGTTTCGTATATTCACCAACAGGAGGAATAGAAACGTTTCTCGCAATATTTTTCGGAACATTTGTGTTGGGTTACATAGTTACGATCATGTATTATCGCATGATTGTTATACACAAATCTACTCCACTTGATCGGGGTCAATTGCAATCAATCGCAGGAACTACGGCCGCCGCATTCATGGTAGTATTTCTAACATTATTCGCATTGAGTGTAAATCCAAAATTAATCACTATATTCGAAAATACAATTGGTATTTGGTATCTAAGTATCATGGGAAATGACTCTTTCCTCAATGAAATATTCACAAGCGATACGTTTAGTAACTTTCGCGAACAATCCGATAGTAAAATATTTAATTATAATTTCTTGCTAACACGTCTAAATGATAATAATATAAATGGATTCGTCGATTATTTTAAGTCAGATTGCGACAAATCCGATGGTAAGACGCCCGGCGTTGATTTCCCCTTCGATTTTAAACCCAATTTTAAAGATCAAGGGCAGTTGATTAAACTAAGGAGCTTGGTTGAGACAAAACGAACCGTTGGGTATTTCACGTGGATTTATTTAACATCTGTCGTATCGCTGATGATCAGTATCATCGCAGTGACCATGAAAGCGTAAACTGTAAAAGAGTTTATGTTATCATTCAAAAATCCTTGTATTTTTAATACCGCAAATATAGTAAAATTGCTAAATATGATAAAATTGCGAACACAATAGAGACGCCCCAAATCGGAATTACCGTTTTATTACGATATCCCAACCCAAATTGTCTAAACTCGCCATCTTTTCCGTAAGCGAACCCCGGTTTCAAATAATGGAATAGTGTAAACGAAATTAAAAATAATAAAATCGCAAAATTTGTTTTATATTGACGAACAATTGATTTTGAAAACATGGATAATATAAAACTCTTATATTATCTACTTATAAAATTGGACGAACTCTGTCTCCGGAGTTTGGACGAAATTTTTCGTCGTTTGAAGCGATCCGTAGCCGAAGGCGAAGGTGAGCGACTGAACTCCGAAGACGTTAGTCGAAGGAGTTGTTATTCATCACCGAAATCGTTATCGCGATCCTCTTCATAATAGGCCCCGTCCGCGTCATCGCCCATATAACCGCGAATATCATTCGCTTCTTCTTCGTAAAATTCATCGACTTCTGCATTTTCTTGCGCTTCCACTTCAGCGACATCTCGTTGGATCGGAATATCATCCTCATCCTCCAATTCGGTCCGCTTAGACAATTGATTGATTACATCATTTCGCTCTTCCACATATCGCGTTTTATCATATTCAACCAAACCTTTACGTAGACCGACATTCCATCTACCCAATTTTAATAGCTTCTTGGTATCTTCCACCCGGCGCTCGTCTGTTTCCATATCACGCAAGAAATCTGTAATGATTTTCTTTTCCTTCATGCGGGAGCGAGTAACCCGCTTTTCAATACTCGTATAGTCAAGATCAATCGACTTTTTATTACTATGATTCATATCAATAAATGCTAAAACGAGCTCGCTTACTCGCATTTTCAATTGCTTTTTATCTCCCGCCACGATTTGTATTTCAGAAATCGTGTTCGCGTATTCCGACGAATCCTCGTTTACATCCTTCTCGACAGAACTATTCAATTTAAACGGGTCGGAAGCGTCATTTGATTTCTCGCGACGTGCCGTTTTTCGATTCGCAACATCCATTTGAATTAACTCATCCAGATCTGCCGCCTTCATGTATTCATATATAACAGAATACCATGTATACGAATATATCATGTATAATGTTCGTTTTGTAAACAGTGAATAATAGCTGCGCGCAGGCAATTCGCCATCAGGGCCGCGATGAATTGGTGTAAATGCGGGAATTAAAATCAAGAATCGACTCAGATCACTAAGATTTTGCTGAACGGTCTCTAATAAGACAGACAGCGTCTTATCGTGCTTGAATTGGTTCAACGATTTATGTGAATCTGTTAAAAAGTTAGTAATATCCATGTTATGTGGTCCAGCAAAACCCCAATGTTTGTGCGATTTATTACTGGGTTCGTGATTGTTTAATATCATTTCGGGATAAACGCGAGACATTGCGAAAACGGATTCGCGAATAAATTGTGTAACCGTATACATTGCGGACTCGTCGTGTTTGGTCAATCCGTGCACATAAGTATGATCCATATTCCAAATATGAATATTAGACAGTTGTTCCTCGATATCATTTCGCTTGGTGGTAGTTAATTTAGAATTCTCGCCGATAAAATTTACAATACGTTCCAACAAGTTCGCGTTCGCATGCGTTAACCAGTTATTCAACTTATAGGTTTCTTGACTATCTTCGGCTATCATGGCTCTTGGATTATATTTATCCAATACGTCAGATAATAGGTTTCGGAATTTATCACACATAGCAACGTCATTGCAGTCGTCGTCCGATGCATATTTATTGTTCAAATACTGCAAAAAATCACTCAGTGCAGATACTCGTGAGCCTTTCAATTTATCAGTATTCACCGGGACAATATTTCGCTTATTTACAATATCCATCAATTGCAGCAGATTACCGTTCGTAAACCGCTTTCCGCTGCGTTTTAATAACTCGATCTTGTCGGATAATGAAGCCATTGGATTATATTCGGGGAGCTTTTCGGGAAACAACGTCCGCATCTGTTCGGGTATAGGAACTCGGGTGTTTAAATTACAATAATGAATAAACGCCCTATATGCGTTCTTTTCAAAGTGCTCGTTTGATAATTCCATCGAATATATCAAACCGGTTCGCTTCGGATCATATAAAAAAGGTGCCTTTGCGCGACGTTTTGTAATATCAATGATTTCGGCCCATCCACGAACCATTCGGACATGAACTGTGATTTCCTTATTCTCGTTTTCAAAATACTCCAATGTGTTCGACGTGTGTTTATCACTGCAGCATGCATTTTCGGTGTAAAACGAATTCGATACTGTCTTTAATAACAATCCCTTGTTGCGAACAATACGGTTCACATTTTCAATTACCGCGAGACCAAACATGGATGATTTTGTAATATACATGGCCAGTTGATTTCGCTGGGATTTATCACCAGTTTTTTGCATTTCAACGAGTTCGGTTTTATAATCGGACGGTATACCGCGAAGATTTTTTACCACATTAAACTCAAACGTCGGAGGAAGAAAATGGACCCAACCACTAACCGAATGTTCCTGTGGGATAACTTCGTCTGGATGCAATAGCAAATACTCGTTCTTTTTCACATACAGTTCGGTTAATTCCGACCGGGTTAATATTGCACCGCGTATAGTTTGTTCAAGTTGCGATTTAATCACCTCGACTGGTAGTGGCTTTATAGATGTCCATGGGTCCGAACTCTTTGCCTTGATTATGTTTAATATACACGCCAAATATTGGAGTCCCGTTGTATCGCCAATTGCGCCCTGATTGTCGGGAAATCCAGAGAACGACTGAACGCACCCAGGAAATGTTTTTTGGATTTTAAATGACGGGACGGCGGTTTGTATCGCAACCAAAATTAAAGACGTTACTATTAATATTATGCGCTTATTGCGATAAATTGCGTAAGGTGGTAACCGTTTCTGTTTTTCTTTTTCCAATAGATCATTTTCTGTCTTATATTGCTGTTCCGTTTTAATATCACGGCTTATAATTTCGAGAGACGTTCTTAATACAAATTCCTCAATATTTTCCGTGGGGACGCCGATGTGCGATGAAATTGAACGTAAAATTTTATACGCCAATTCGGAATCTTCATTCTCAAACACTCGCTCTTTTTTCTGTCGGCGTCTCTCGATCATGGCGACCATCGCATCTCCGGAGTCGGTTTCCATTACCTCGCTCGTTACGATTTTAAAACCATGTTCATCAAATCCCTGCTCGTCAACAAAATCAATCTTTCGCAACACTTCTCCGCTGTGTTTATCCACAATACTATCGCCGTCGTCACTCAACACCCCCTGTTTTCTACACAACTCGCTTTGTCTTTGTAAATAAGTATCGGTTGATACAAATGCCTTGGCTAATTCGAAAATAGCCGTAGGAAACAATTTCGTGTTTGTATCAATGCAATACAGCCAATATTGGTTCTCTCCCAATTCATTTACCATAGCATCGCGACAATATTTTCCGACGAACTCAATAATATCGTGTTGTTTTTTCACAAAATCCGACTGTCCTAATATTTGACCACGTAAAGGCATATAGGGAGACTGTAGCCCTCCAACTTCCTTCGCAAATTTACCCATCTCAAACGCAACATCGTTTGCTTTGTATCGTTGAACGTGGTTCAATCGTGCGATGTTCTTTAATTTACGCGTAGCATCTTGGATTAAATCGTGCAATTCGTCCTCAAGTGTCTCAACGGACACTGCGAAACGCTTGTCGAATTCATTCACCAATTGTTTTCTCGAAATTTCCCGCATTCTTTTTTCTGCATCTTGAAAGCTTTCGCATACGTTCTTCTTTGTGTCGCGGAAACATATCTTACTCATATTACAAAATAGTTCGTTGCTATCAACAAATGCGGTTTCATCCATTCCTTCCTCGTGAACCCATTGTCCGCCAACTCGCTTGTAATAAGCAACCCGTTTTCGCATATCGGCTTCAGCGGACGCCTCACGAACCTCCTTTGCAGAAAGTTTGGTTTCATCAATATTTGATGGTAAATGGGGACGGACCTCTAATCGTGCATATTCGCCATCCCGAACAAGTTTTTTACCGGCAATCATATTTTCAGCCATCTCCGGCGCCATTTTGGGCGGACAATCGTGTTTTTGTATAAGCGATTCAATTAAAAATTCGGTAAATTCGTCCTTCGAATATTTCTTGGCGGCGTCCTTATACGATTTCAGAATCTCATAGGGCGTGTCGTCGAAATCCGCGTCGTAGAATAAAACATCTTTTCCATTATCCAATTGTAAATCCTTCATAGAAGTATACGTCTTAGTTAAGACACGTCGCACGCAATCATATGGCTTAATTTTTTCAAGCTTGGACATATCGTCGGATTCGGTTGCCCGAGTTTCTCGTTGATTTAATGCGTCAGACAGGTTTTCGGGTGTAACCAAAGATATCATAATCATGCGCAACAATGTATTAAACAAGTTCGCATTATCGCTACTATACATTTTGGACAACCATTCAGAAGAACTCACCCAGGGTTGACTCTTTTTATCCCCTGCATGTATTTTATATAAATCCACTACGAGATCAAGCATATTGCGTTTTTCGGAAAGCGCTAGTTCAATTTGAGTCGGGAGTGGAGTTGATCCGACATAGTGTGCGTCGCGCATTTTTAACATTTCATCTCCCAATTTCCCCAGGCGCAGTTTATATTCCTTGGCCTGGGTTTTCACAAAATATCGAATCGCATTATAATGACTATAGTTTAAATCATCGGAATATACCAATATTGGTTCAAGCGCACTAACCGCACGTTTCAATGATAAAAATTTGAACACGCCGGTTTCCGGATGCATGGCGGTTAATAACCGAATCAGAGTCGTCGTATCCGGCGCCATACTTTGTAAAAATTTGGAAAAGCGGGCAGGATCATGTTCCAATTTTTCATCCAATACAAATTCTTGGATGGTTTTTTCAAATGCTCCGTCGGAAATAGCATCATCCCAAAATGTCTTGTCCATATCTTTCTTAAAGTCGTCGATCAATCTCGGAGTCACATCAATACGTTTGGTTAATAATCGAAATAGATACAAATAATTTTGCGACAGTATGGATTTTGTGGATATTGACGACCCGGGCAAATCGATAGACGAAAAATGCAACACGGGTTTGGGTAAAACCACGATTGATTTCATAGTCAATGAATCATTGGGAGTCATAGGTTCACGTAAATATACACGTCTTCCTGTAGTTGATACCGACGGCGCCAACACCGACTCACCCAGATTATATCGCTGAATTACATATTGTCTCTGAATGTAGGCGTCGTTGACCTTTCCTGAGCTTATTACAGTGCTATAGAAATTTTCCAAGTTATTCACAATTGTTTCAAGTGCCGCAGATACGGGTAATTCGGGAGTTAAATATTGATCATTAATGGATGGTGCAGAAAACGGCGTCTGCGACGAATTTAGTTTACTATAGTATTTCACATATGCACTCTGATCATCTCCGCGCATTCTATTTTGCAAATAATCTTCCGTAGTTGATGCATCCGCCATGATTGTTTCACCGGACTCGAGCTGACTCGTGTCTTCCATGACGGGAAGAATGGAATTCGAATACGTTTTACGTTTCAGTGCGACTACCGGCATAATCCACTTTATTTTTTGATCCAATTTTTCAATATGTTTCGCGAGAGGTTTGTGTAATGCACCAAGTGATTTAATATCATACACATTTCCGTTGGCGTCAAACTTTGAAAATTGATTACGTAATTCGCGGAAACGTTCGATCAACATGTGAATATTGTCCATGGCGTGTTTGCTGCGACGTTCGTTGGGAATATCCGACAATAATACATCCAACATATCATTAACCTGTGTTTCAATACCATGTCTCATCTGTTTTTCGGATAATTCGATATCTTGTGTGAATTCGCCCAACTGTTTTCCGTAGACTATTTCATTGGCGGCCGTGTATAAATTATGCAACTCTTCGCGAACGGACAAATCGGGGCGAACGTTGTCCGACACACGAATTAATGCTTCACCTACGTCGTTATATTCAATCGTAGCATCGCTTACGTTATATCTGTCTGGTTCAAATTCTTCCCCCTCCTCCAGATCGTCGCGAACATCGAGTAATGATGCGATTTTCGACAAGGACGCGGGTTTGGTTCGTATCACAATTTGTTCGAGTGGAATTGTAAGAGGTAAACCCTTGTATTCAAAGTCGAGGTAAATAACATCTAAATCCGGATAGGTTGTAATTTCAATCTTGTCTTCTTCTAAATTGGTAATCTCGCCTGTAATAATGGTGGGTATTTCGCCTGAAAAATGAATATCAACCCATGTTTTGGGCAATAAAAGGTGTTGTCTAGCATATCCTTTCTCTTCACTTCGACTGATCAAACCGATTTGTTGAATATTCTCATCGGTAATTTGACCATAGTCATTGAGCTTGAGTTGATATGGATGAAACGTGGTTACATTTGTTAAATCGATTTGTCGTTCGTCGATATATGTGATAAAAAACATTTGTAAATGCAGTTCGGTATTTTTTTCGGAATGTATTTCAATAATATCTCCTAATTCTAAAGTAACATCTTTCGGTTCACTTGTATCAATTTTTGGTTTATTACTATTATATAATCCCGTATCAGACATTATATATTAGATACATAAAATTAGCATCGGTTATACCAATACGTAAAACAAGTTAAATATATCGTGATATGTATTTATACAATGCCGGATAATGACTCGCAATCCATATATAGTTCCCATAATATCAATCTCAATCCGCCTGCAAAAATAGAGGTTCGTTCATATTCTGCAGGTACGGGTCAACTATATAACGTGTGGAATTACGATAAAGATATGATATGTGTAGATGAACCCAAAAATATCACACAATGTCGTTCAATTATATGGTCATCTCCTGAAAAACAACTATTGTCCTTTTCGCCGGGTAAATCCACGCCATGCAACCAATTCTGTTCAAAATATTCCGAAAATGTATCAGACATTTACGTGAATGAATATATTGAAGGCACAATGATACATTTATTTTACGATGCCCGGATTAAATCGTGGGAGATCGCGACATCCCGCTCAGTCGGCGGAATGTATCAAGTATCCAACCATGACGAATATGATCGTAAAACATTTACACGCACGCAAAATTATCGTGAATTTCATATAAAAACCCGCAAAACAGTGCGCAAAATGTTTACGGATGCATTGCGCGAAGAACATACTCCGTTATCGCAGATTGAAATGTTACGGTATTTTCCAACTAATTATTCTTATACATTTATATTAAAACATCCCGACAGTCCGATTGTGTTTCCGGTTACATCGCCGGCATTATATTTGGTCGCGGTTTACGATATCATTTCGAAGTATCAACGTGCGATATCGATTCCGCCGCACGTTTTCCAGTCATGGGGATTTTTACAAAACACCCCGATTGAATTTCCAAAGCAACACCCGATTTGCGATCTAAGTGATCTCAATGAAATGCAATTATCCGATAAACATACACAAAACATTATTTCTGGATATGTCGCTACTCATTTACCCACCGGTAACAGATGTGTATTTATCAATCAAAAATACAGGGATTTACTACGACTACAGCGCGCCGACCCACGGTTTGTGTATCATTATCTAGCTTTACGTAAATCCGAGTTGATTGAACAATATGTCTCCACTTTCCCGCGATTTCGCCGAATGTTTCACATGTTTCGAGAACATTATACCGATTTTATAGATAATTTGCATACGGCATATTTAGTGAAATACGTCTGGCGAAAAAGTGTTACCGTTTCCGATAAATACGACAAATATGTAGATGCGATACACCGTGAAATATACATTCCATCGATTCGAAAATCAAAGGTTGTTATTACGCGCAAAGTTGTTCACGATTATATCATGAATAAAACCCCGGGCGATATAATGTATGCGTTATATTATGAAAAACGTGCAATTATGCGTTTGGACGAAAACATCGATGGAGCGTAGCAAAGTGCATTTTATATCATTATTAAAATATCTCGGTATATAGTGGGATATGATATACAAAGATCCCATTTTGCTCCCTAAGCTTAGTGGTATAGCGTTACAATTATAATGTAAAGGTCGTGTGTTCGATTCACACAGGGGGCAGTTTTACAAAATCCAACGATTTTGTAAAATTGAGAAATACAGGAACAATATATACATATTTACTATAGAATGGATCTGTTTACACAGTTATTCTGGCTTAGTTTCTTACTTTTTATGGGGTTATCCATATATTTATTATGTTGCACAAAAAGAACTCCTATATTTTATGCTCAGATTGCCTCTGGATTTGGTATGTTCGCAACTAGTAAGATTGGGCGTAGTTTTTTGAGACTGGGCTAATGTTTAGCAGAGATATTCGGAACACTTCGATCACATCTGTGTTCCAGTCTCTCTCCAAAATGTTTTTACAAACTTATATAAGTTTGTAAAAAATTAATGTATGATATATTTGGATGAAAACGTAGACGCTAGCCGAAGTTTACATATTGGAATAAATTTCAGACAACTTACTCAAAACCTGAATATACTTTATGGTGTGCGATTTATTTACAGAATCCATATCGCGTATTGGTGCACGCAATGCGTCTATTACAGACATAACCTCTTGACTATTCGCCATTGAATTGAGATCGGCGGCGTAATCTTTGTTAATAAAGAAATCGATATCGCCATTATCGATAGAAACCTTATATGTCGAATATATATGCGATTTCCACACCTTCATAATAAGTGTCGGATTCGCACGCTTAATCGTCTCAAATGATTTCCGTGCGGTCGCAATATCTATATTGTCTGGAAATATGCGAATAATATCATCCAAAAATGCGAAAAACTGGGTATTAAATGTTTTCAAAATAGATGACTTGTCCGACATTTATATATGGTAGATTCATATTTTTATATATGTTATATTAATATATATTGTCGATATTTAAACCATGTTATATACTTCAAATAAATTTACCTATCTGTTCATTTTAGCCATTCTGCTTGGGTTGCTGGTGTATATGAACAGCTCTGTCCTTTTTCCGATACACGAAGGTGCAGATGGCGCGGCGGCTGCCCCAAAAGTTAACGAAGGAGCGGCTACACTCGATAATAAGGCGATTAGTGGGGCGATATCTAAAATGTCGGGGAATGCCCAGCTCTCGGATATTGATAGCAAAATACAATTATGCAGGTCGCTAATTGACGAAATTAACCAAAAAATTCCTGCGAAAATTCAGGATATTACTATAGACCAAGTTAGTCAATCAGACGATCCAAAATTAATAGGCATTACGATTAAACCCGGTGTCACAACCATGTTAAGTCCGATTACAAATACACAGATAGAGACGGCTAGTTGGAAAATTTCAGCCGTTTTACCCATGGGAAAACAGGGTCAAAAAGGAAATCAGGGACCCCAGGGACCATCGGGTCCAGCAGGAGATACCGGAGTGCCGGGCGACCAAGGTCCTCAAGGCCCTTGGGGAAATAGCAAAGAATGTAATACGTGCAAATAATTTTAATAGTCGGGATATGTATAGAAATGTTTACATATCCCATTATTTTTATATTCACATTTATATTTTTAACCGTTTCGTATATACTTTATTGCAATAAGATAGTTGAGAGTTTGGATAATCTTAATATTGAGCCCGTATCACAAGATACAGCTTTAGGTAATTCTTTAAATATAGCATCTGCGGATACTACGATGTATACAGCGAATAACATTAATTATAGTCTGATTAATACAAAGATTCAATATATAGATAGTGAACTCGAGCGAATTAAATCAGTGTATGATAAAATATTATTTAAAATCGGAAATGTAACTACAGGTGTGAATCCTATGGATAAACCCAAGATAAGCATTGGTGGAAATTATCCGGATAATATAATTCTTAATTTTAAACTTCTTCCTCCCAAACCAGGCGATCCGGGCGAAGAGGGTGAACCGGGCATATCCGGACCCGACGGTGATAAAGGGGGGCCCGGTAATCGTGGTATAAACGGCGGTATTGGGGCAGGAGGTCAATAAAAAAATCATAGTTATATATAGCGAATTATAACTATGGTATTCGGTTCTCTTCCAGTACCTACGGAAATGCCCGAAAGTCAAATACAACGAATCAAGGATCTAAAATGCCCTCCTCCGTTAGCCCCATCACAAGCAAATGCTAAATTGCGCGCGTTAAACGACTCGATTAGAAAACAGGCGTCTCAAATTGAAATATTAGAACAATTAATCAAAGATTTAGAAAGTCGATATAAAATTACGTTTACATGCGATTCTGCGCCGGTTTTTGACCTACAATCTGTAAACCATCCGACTATCGATTTAAGTGGTTCCATTACGAATGTAAATTTAAGCATACATATGTATAGTGCCCTACCAGGAATACAGGGTGCGCCTGGGTTGCAAGGAACGCAGGGTGATACTGGTAATTCTAATATACCAGGGACACAAGGAACGATTGGTTATTATGGTATGCGCGGCGACTCGGTAAAATAAAAGATACACCTACAATATATAAATGGGCGGCAATAAAAGTAAACAGAGTGATCCGGGTTGGTTAAGGATTCGCGATGAAGTAACCAATGCATACAATTCCCAAGCGGCGTCATATTTTAATCTACGAATTAAATTGATTGAATTCTACACATTTCTAGGCAGATATAGAAACTATATGACCTTGTCCGATTTCAATAATTATATAAATGCATCGTCCGCATTAATAAACAATTTACCGACTGTACTAACGGATGTTCAAACACATAGCTTCTGGGGGTTTAAATTGTATACATCATACAATAAGAATGTTAACTTTGATAGTCAGATGGCGGATCGGTACAATACACTTAACGGACTTTATTCAAACGTTCGCACATTTGTATTAAATAATTGTGATACCAATACAAATACAGCGATTTCGCAAGATAAATGCGGTATCGGTACTGTTAAATCCAACTTTCAAGCTGATACATTACAAACAAAATTAATATCCAATAACATAGTTAGCTCGTTAACCACAGCAAATCCGCAATATCAGACGGCCAAAACAGTAGATGATAGTATTAACAGCACATATGATTGGGATTATATGAATACTACGTTTAATGAAAATGGTATTCAATATTCAACTTATAATAAGGATACAGTAACACAGACTTATTCAAGTCTTACAACGTTTATACAAAATACTTATAACAATTGTGCAGATCCAACCGGAAACACTTTAATTAGTTTTAATGACGATGGTAAACCGAACTGTCTTGGTGCGGAATATGATAAGGCAAATGCTACATGTAGTAAGGGTATTTCGCAATCAAAGGTATATGAATATGAGAAGGGAACCGAATTGTTAACAAAATTATGGACAGATGTATCCAATTCGATTCCCGGGAATACAATACGGGCAAATCGCACTGTATTAACAACAGCCCAAGATTCTTGCAATAAATGGGTTCAAATGTTCAATGTATGGGAGGAAAAGGAGGCCGAAGCAATCGCAACTCCGTGTAATCCAGAACGAACTATACAAACCACATATGATCCAGCAATGTTAAAAATGGCCGAAGATTGGAATCAATCGGCATCCTCATATATTGAGTCGCTAATGAAACGACTTGAAGTAATTAATAAGTATATTGAGACTTATCCCCATATTTTACAATTGAGAGAGAATGACGTGACGTTTGGCCCGAATTCGTTGGGCGCGTCTATGTTATTAAAATACAAGGTAAACGAACTTAAACCGGGCGTAGCTCCTGTTCAATATTTAGAGATGTTGGTTCCAAATGGTGCACAGGGAAAAACGGGAGATGTGGGTCCGGTAGGATTACCGGGCGAACCAGGTCAATCTGGACCATTTGGTAAAGTTGGTAAAATGGGTGATCCAACGCTTCCGTCGGTATACGAATAGGGAGGTTTTGGACAAAAACGTAGGTGATGCGAAGCGAACCGCAGTTTTTGAATTGAACTCCAAAGACGCAAGTCGATGGAGTTTATGTAGTGAATAACTAATAGTTTTGTATTTGTCTAATATATAAAACTACATATGTTAAATAATGTGTTTATAATAATAATATTGTCTATTACATTTCTTTGCCTTTTTCAGTTTATAGCGACATTTATTAATTATAGCAATGTCCCGATTGTGGAACCAATGGATCCCAATGAAAATATTGTATTTCCTGAGGCAAATCTTGTGGATGCATCAAATTTGGAAATGCGTATCAACCATTTAGATTCTGTAATCGTAGAGTTAAACGCTATTCGTGATTCCGTTTCTTCTTCGAAAAACATATTGAAACTTACGTCATCTGAGAAAAAGGCGCCGGCGCAAGATGTGAAACGATCTGAAGACAATAGTCGAACGACTTCGTATACTGGTATTGATACTTCTGAACTGTTCGACATAACTATATCGGGTGAACAATTAGCTCAAACGATACATATTGACGTTCCTGTGGGAAAACGTGGTCCCGACGGGAATGTCGGGAAACGTGGTCCTAAAGGGAAAAAGGGAGAACCTGGTGACGTAGGACCCGTTGGATATTGTGGATTATCCATATGCTAACTCCATTATAACGATTTTGAAACAAACGGGTTCTTGTGTTGCGCTTGGATTTCATCGATACGTTTTTGTTGTAATGTATCAATGGTCACATTTTGACTAATTTTATCAGGTTGGTATGCGTCGGGTGGTGTATTAATGCTAATAATTTCATCATTCGCAGAAACATAATTATACATTTGTCTACGGCCACTGGATCCCTTCGCACTCAATTCGTCAGGCGTTAGGTTATACATGGTATATGGTTCGGATACAATGTTCATCCCGCCCGCTGAAAGCATAATACTCGTACCAACTGGATCAACCGGTTCGCGCATAATTCGTTTTTTTGTTTCGACACTGGCCGCCGTTTGAAAATGTTGGATGATATCATCGCCTAAAATAACTCGGTAGCTCTGTTTCACTAAAAGTAGTGCAGGGACGCTGTTCACATTTGGCGGCATGACGACTCTTTGTCCATTTTCTAAAATAATATACATTTGATTGTTATTTGGGTCGCGACGACGTTTATCTATACACAAAAAATTAATCTTTTCCGCTAAATTGCCCTTGACCAGGAATTGCAAAACGCGCTGCGAATGCTTGCAGTGATTGCTATAATACAACGTATCCATATTTTGTATTATATTTAGAGTTGTCTAGTTGCACAATAACGCATCGAGGTTTAGCTAAATTATTTCGCAAGTCGAAGGAGTTTGGACAAAAATGTAGGTGATGCGAAGCGAACCGCAGTTTTTGGATTTAATTCCAAAGGCGCTAGTCTAAGGAGTTTACTTTACGCACATCGTATACAACAGGCGGTTTTGGAAATAGAAAACCGCATAAGTGGCCGCGGATCCAACGATTGCGACTAAATATTCAACCCTCATTTTGTGCATGAGCATTCCGTAAAGGCCGCTTACCAAGGTAAGAACCATGAAGATGAAGGAAATCACAGCCAACCAGTAAAACCAATCGCAGTATTTGCGACTCAAGGGACCGAACAGTGTTTGGGTAGTAGAAGAATCCATTTATATAATTGACGTATATATTATTATTAAATGTAAATGTAGATATATAATACATAAAATGGAAATAATATATAATTTATTGTCTAAATATTATAAGGATGAGAAATTTCTGGTGATCGGGCTCGTTGTAGTCAGTTTGATCTCAAATATAATCCAAACCACCGGTATTTCCCATTTTAATGCGAAATTAATAACGGCCGTTCAGGGAGGTGAATTTGGTAATATACTCACCTTTTTCAAATGGTTTATGTTAATATGGGTGATTTACGTAACAACGTATTATATTTATCAAACACTTCAATATAAACTGATTATTCAATTACGCCAATGGTTGCGATTCGAGATTACCAAGGGTGTAATAAAGGCGAACTCCGAACAATTAAGTAATGTTAATTTTACAAAAATCGCGACCCCCATCTCGCGAACATCGACAACCATTTTTTATTTAGCAACCACCGTATTAACGTATCTTTTACCAAGCACAACGTTCTTTTTATCAACATTAGGATTTATGTTTTATAATAGTTTATGGCTCGGTTCCATATTCATGGTTGGGAATTTCATATTGGGTGGTATATTATTATATAAATGGTCGACCTTGCGCAAGGAAAGCATAATATACGAGAACAATTCTGCAGATACAGAAAAATATTTGATTGAAGTATTAAATAATATGGACAAGGTTGTTCTCCGTGGGCAAAGTGAGAGAGAAATCGCAGAATTCAAGAATTTGATGAATACAACTGTTGAAAGTGGTAACAAATTTTATTTGGACTGTGCGGACACAATGTTTACAATAACCATTGTTAATTTGGTCACCGTATTCTGCTGCATCGGCTACGCAATTTATTTGTTTAAGCAAAAACATATATCCATCACTTTATTCCTTACCATATTCACATTGTGTTTATTATATCGGGAAAAGGTGACTACATTGATTAGTGAAATGCTTGATTATCTTGAACTGACTGGTCGCGCAGCATCACAATTGCCTTGGTTTGAGGAGTATAAAGACTTATTCGACCCAAGCATCAGTGCGAAAAAATACGATGAGATTGATATTCCGTTCCAAAAAATAGAGTTTGACGACGTGTCGTTCCGATATCCAGGCGTTTCCGATTTTGTTTATGAAAACAAGTCACTCGTTTTAAATACATCTGGTAACAATATCATTGGTATTACCGGAAAATCGGGTCAGGGTAAAAGTTCTATCGCAAAAATTCTTCTGAAATTATATCCGGTTGATAAAGGTGTGGTTTCGATCGACGGACGCGATATAACGCTAATTGACGCTGATTATATTAAAAATAATGTTACCTATGTTAACCAAAATGCTCATTTATTTGATAAAACAATTGTTGAAAATGTTATGTATGGCTGTAAAGACGCAGATGTTTGCAAAAAACATTATGATCATATATTAACTTATCCGAAAATCGTCGAACTGTTCCGCGAGATCGACCTGGATAACGATAATGTCGGATATTCCGGTGAGAAAATATCGGGAGGACAGCGTCAAATCACGGGCATTATTGGTGGGTTAGTTAACCCGTCGAAAATATTGATATTAGATGAACCGACAAATGGTCTCGATCAAAAATTGAAGACCGAATTGATGGGGATTATTAAGTATTTCAAGGCACATAAGCAGAGCATTATAATTATCACACACGACAGTGATATATTCCCTTTATTCACTGAACAGATACAATTATAGTGGGGGTGCTAGCCGAAGTTTCCCGAGTGAACTCCATAAGCTTATAAATATTTGCGCGGAAAGGATTTAGGCGTTTTATAATAATCTTATAATATATATTTATAGTATAAGATTATTATAATGCCCAAAGTAGACATTGATTATTCTAATACTATATTTTACAAAATATTCTGTAAAGATCCAACCATAAAAGACCTTTATGTTGGTATGACTACTAATTTTGTTCAAAGGAAGCATACTCATAAGCAAAGTTGTAAAAACGAAAATGCTCCGAATCATAATTGTAAATTATATAGTTATATTCGCAACGCCGGCGGGTGGGAGAGTTGGGAAATGGAAATTATTGCATTTCATAATTGCAATGATAGTCATGAAGCACATAAAAAAGAGCAAGAATATTTTGAAATGCTTGGTGCAACTCTTAATAGCATTGAACCTTTACCAAAACCCAAAAAAACTAGTGCAAAAATAGTAAAAGAAAAAACTATAATGTTTTGTGAAGCGTGTAATATACATTTTCTTCATTGGAAGGCACAAGAAAGGCATAATAATACTATTAAACATCAGAAAATGATACTCGTACATAAAGATAGTAATCTTACTCCGAAAAACTCCAAAACATTCGATTGTGAAATCTGCAACTTCAAATGCTTTAATAAACAAGATTATACTCGGCATTTGTCCACTGTAAAACATGTTAACCTAACAAATCCTAACGCGGCTAATGAAAAAGCTCCAATATCACTTAATTGTAAATGTGGTAAAACATATCTTCATATGTCTTCATTATGCAAACATAAAAAAACCTGTTCATTTATTACAATGAATCAAGATAAGGCAGAAGAACCCGTTCCTGATAACAAAGACGTCATGATCGAAAAGTTAGTAGAGGAGTTAACTGCTGAGCGTGCGGAAAAGAGTGATATGAAATCCATGTTCATGATGATGATGGAAAAATTTCAAGAAATGCAACAGCAAAACAACGAAATTCAACAGCAAAACAAAGAACTACAAATGAAAACGAATGAAAATGCAAGAGAAATATTGAAAGAAACAATAAAGGAGAGTCAGGAGTTAG
>Ga0209354_10000364_pt1 | contig 21419 bp, 23 predicted proteins | sample LauGreSpBDMM15DD_2_FD_187562 | JGI IMG/M metagenome (GOLD analysis project Ga0209354, IMG submission 187562) | Freshwater lake microbial communities from Lake Michigan, USA - Sp13.BD.MM15.DD (SPAdes) (version 2) | ecosystem: Environmental > Aquatic > Freshwater > Lake | place: Lake Michigan...
CCATTCCATAGCATTAGCCATGAAGCGTGGGAAAGGAATGACAGTAGAACCAATAGGTCCTAGCTCTTCAATAAACTTCACAGCGTGGAACATTGGACCTTTGGTAGGCATCTTACTGAATGTACCAGTGAGTGCTTCATTGACCGCATTCTGTAACACATCAAAAGGTACTTGCTTACCTTGAGCAATTACATCATACATGTTAATACCAACACGGCTTAGTTGTTTCTCCACTGAGGAAGTAAACATAGCCTTACGGAAGAAAGCATCCTGTGCCACATTGAATGTGTTAGCAAGACGAACAGGATAGGACAAGTCATTAGGACCAGCTTCACCTGTTGTCTTAATCATCTTTCTATACAGGGCTGGTGTACCACTCAGTAAAGATTCTGTTACTTCAGAAGACAAATCTCTCTGACCTAAGTAGAAAGCAGATCTAACTGCATCATCATAAACACCTTTAATACCACCAGTAAAACTACCAGTGACAGGCTTACCTGTAGCAAGTTCACCTGCTGTCTTACCTACACGATATAAAACAGACTCTATTGTTTCAGCGGCTGTTCCAAAAGTAACAACAGCCATACCAGAAAACGCATTACGAATAGTAGTAGAAAGCTGAGACACCATTAGTCCCTTTAACTCTCTATCTATACGTTTAGTAAAGTCCCAAGCCCCCACAAATGAATCAGTAATAGAATTTCTATCACCATACATCTTGTTCAATTCTGCAGCAGCAGCAGGATCAATGTTCTTTAGTTTGTTTTGCAGACGGGCAACGACAGACAAACTCTGTAAAGAACGAGCAGCATCACCAACAGATGTTCTAAACATCTTAGCAAACTCATCTGGTGTTACATCAGCAGATGCCAGTGCTCTTTCAAATACAACATCATCAAGAGTATCTACAGATTCAAATGTACGCTTGATGGCATCAGACACTTTCTCTGTGGCTTGAGGAGCAAACTCAGGAATCTGTTTCCAAATGTCTTGAGCAATTAGTGTAGCTTTCTTATTTAGATCAGTCCTAACTTCCATCTGTGCTACAGATGTAGGTTTACCTTGGGCATCAAGAAGCCTACGTCCTTCAAAGATATCGTACGAATCTTCTAATGCTTTTTCTGTTGGATCTTTTGGCTTAACCTCAACCTTAGGGGCTGGTGTTTCTCCTGTAGCTGGTACTCTTCTAGTCTTAAGGATTTCATCCAGTTGGCTAATCCCTGCCTTCTTACCTGCACCACGAAGGAAAGGTAACACTTCTGCTGTCTCTGTTACAGCACCAATAGCACCAGCTAAAGCTACACGCTTACCACTAACACCTTCTTCTAGTTTCTTTTGTCTATCATCGATGTAAGCTTGAAGTTGTTTCTGTCCTTCTTCAGTGAGTGTCTTTGGATCAATCTTCTTTGCTTGATCAAACTCAGCTTGTGTTACATTCAATTCAATCTTCTGTGCTACAGCATCTTGTGCTGCTGTTGTAGCAGCACTAACGGCTGGTGTAGCTGTTGCCATACCAATACCCTTAGCAGAAGTGAGAGCAGCTTTAGTGCCTTTCTCTGCTGCCAGTTTTGTTAAACCACTACTAACAATCTTACCTGTACCTAAAGTAAGAACAGTGGAAGGGCTACTAATAATACTAGAGAGAACATCCATTACAGGACGGAATCCTTTTTGTCCTCTGTTCTGCTCATCAAATACACCAGCAGTGTTCTTAAACAAATCATAAGCAGCACCTGCTTTAAGAATGTCTTCTCTCTTAGCGTTGTTTAAGTATTGCAACTCTCCAACACTATTAAACTCATTGCCTGTATCTAGCATACGCATGTGCGTAGCAAAACGATTCACAAAGTCTTGCTTTGTTTCTCCTCTTCTAGGAGTACCTTCTTGTTGCCCAAATCTAGCAAGAGCATATTCTTGAATGACTTTGTAGTTATTGTTATCTTTCCACAAAGCATCAAAAGGAATCTTCTTTTCTTCTTCTTCTTTAATAGTTGCTGCTCTCTCCACCAACTTCGTAGCTCTCTGTCGAGGAGCAAGGAAAGCAGGTTTAGTTAAATCTTCTGCTGGCTTTTCTGGCGTAGGAGCAGGAGCCTGAGCTGTTGTAGACGCAACAAAGGAAGAGAACTCATCCTGTACAGGCGAAACAGAAGCCCCCGTAGGGGCTGAAGTAAACAGATCAAATTCGTTAGCCATTTATTGTTCCCAGCTTGTGCCGTTCCATTTTCTAGTGCCACCAGTTGAAGATCTATATGTTTTTCCTGCAATTAATTTAGAAGTGTCTGGCTGACCTTCTGGTGTGTATGGTAAGGGTAACGCAGGTGTAGGTGTTGATCTACCGCTTGCTGTAGATGCTGGCACTACAGGTGCAGTTGGAGCAGGGGCAGGTACAGGTGCTGTAGCCGAAGCTGCAGCAGCAGCCTTCTGAGCCTCAACATCTGCAGTAGTTAATACATTACCACCAACCACTGGCTTACCACCTCTAAAGCCTACACCGATAGATATCAAAGCATTCTTATGAAACTCAGACTTAGGAGCACCATTGCTAGTGAAGTCATTAACAACCTCACTCTTAGCTTTAGTCATAGCAGCTTGAAATTCTGTGCTACCAATTGACTTAGGTGTCATAGTGATTGTGCCATCCAAGGCCACAGTGGAAATAAACTTACCGGGGATAAGCTCTTCCATTCTAGAAGACACTGCCCTATTAGCAATAGTAATCCAATTGCTTTGTGATGTCTTCTCTGCTGTAACTGTAGGCAGAGCTTGTAACAATACTTTACGTTGTTGTAACAAAGCTTCTAAGTTCTTAGCCTTAGATTGACCAGCCGGAGTGCCTTCAGATTTAGCTTTCTGAATGTCTGTAACCATATCACTTTGAATTTCAGCTTCAGACTTCTTCTCAAGTCTCATCTTCTCATTCAAGATGACAAGCCTACCAATGTTGGCATCAGCTTTAGCAATTGCTTCTGGATCACCAGACTGCTGAGCTTTAACAAATTCAGACTTAAGTCTTTTCTCCATCTTATCAAAGTCTTCAGGCTTAGTTAAAGCGGAAGGATCTACTCTACCCATGTTAGAAACAAAGGAAGAGGAGGGCTTATATGTAGCCATCAAGTCTTCTAAGGATACACCAAGCTTAGCTGCTGTTTGTTTAGCAACAAGTAAATTCTTTCTAGCTGTTCTCTTTTCCAAGAAAGAAGCATCTGCAGGAGCATTAAAGAAAGATTCAGCACTAGTACCCGCTTCTTTTTGTAAGCGATAGACACTGTCAAAGTGTTTGTTAATGTCAATGGTTGGATCAACATTCTCAACTTGCCTAATGAAACCTTTATTTGTTTTCTTAAACCATTCTGGATCATCGTCCAGTTTCTTAAGAATACTCTCAGCAAGTTTAGGTTTAGTAGCAATGTTGATTAGCTGGCTATTGTCCAAAGGACCATCAGCAAACTCAATTCCTCTAAGAGAATTAACAACCTTAGTTGCTGCTGTTCTTTCAGCTTCAAGTTCTTTTTTCTTTTCCAGTCTAGTGGTATAAGAAGATTTAAGTTTCTCTTGAATAGTAGCAGCATTAACTTCATCTTCTTGTTTAGCTTTTTCAGTAAACCCCTCAAGAGCACCTGTTAATAGTGGAATTAAAAAAGACATTACATATTTCCTTTAGACATTAAGCCTTTACTAACAGGAGTAAGAGATTGAATAGCTTCTTCAGTTTTACTTTCTGAACTATTGACAATCTTTTCTACAAGACTTCTGTTAAGAACCTTACCTTTTAATATATCTTCGTCAGTTATAAAGTATTTTATATCATTCAATTCAGCAATAGTGACTAACAACTCAACAATAATGGGCATAACTAAGAAACCAACATCAACAGTATGCACACCTTTCATCATGTTATATGTGATAGAGCCATTAGCTAATGATTGAAGAGATGCTCCTAGTTCGATAGCATCAAGAAACTTATCAATTGCTTCTTGATCTGTTGTAAATTTATCAACATAATAATCAGCAACCTCTTGAATTGTTACAAGCTTAGGTGGTTGTTCCCAAGGTGAATTACCCGGCTCTGTTGTCAAAGACATTCCGGGAATAGGAGCTTCTAAAAAATCTTCAGGCTTTGTCATTTAGAAGTTCCTTCTTTTGCTTGCGAATAATTTCAACATATCTAGCCACTTGTTGTTCAGCAGTCATCTTACCTTCTGGTGCTTCTTCTTTCTTTGTTGGACGCTGCACAATACCTTTTGACACTGAGTCAATTTTAGGTGTTGACATAGTCTTATCAACAATGCTATTGATTTTGCTATAATACTTTTTAAAATTCTTCATATTGTTTTCCAGAATTAAAGGAGAAAAAAAGCAGCAGCTTTAGCAGCAGTTTTTAATAAATCATTTTTTGCTGTGGCATTTGCTGTTTTTGCTCCTGCAGAAGCAGATATTTCAGAAACTGCTATCTTGTTAGCTCTATCTAAATCATTCTGACCAGACTGCCAAGCAAACGAAACAGTGTCTCTATAGAGCTGTGTCTCATTGTTATACTCAGCCAATGTCATGTTCTGTGACAACTGAGCATTCAACGTGTTAGCTGCATTTGTTGCTGCTGTGTTAGCTGTAGCAATTTCTCTCTGCCACTGAGCATTAGACTGATCAATAACCAATCGTTGTGTAGCATTGAAAGTATCACGTTGGTTCTGCACCTCAGCATTAAACTTAGACATTGCATTCTCTTGGTCAGTGTTAAACTGAGCAATGGCATTCTTCTGAGTGGCATTGAATTGTGTAACCTGCGTAGACAATGTGTTGTTGAATTGATCAACTTGTGTTGTACTTGCAGCATTAAACTGCAGAGAAGCATTCATAGAAGCAGAATCAGATAACAAAGAAGTTGTCATCTGTTGTGTCTTGAACAGCACTGTTTGTTGCTGATTAGTCAAGTTAGCCAAGTCCATCTGTAAGAAGGCTTGAGCATTAACAACAGCAGCTTGCTGTTTGTTGGTTAGGTTTGTAACCTCAAGATTTGCTACCTGTGCAGCATAGGCCATGATGGTAGCTTGTTGATTGCTAAGGTTGGCAAGATCAACTGTCTGTGCCATCTTAGAATTCTCTAAAGCAACTTGCTGTGCTGCTGTGAAGTTGAGGTTAGCAATGTCAGAAATCTTAGCAGCGTTAGTAACTCTTGCTTGGAATGTCTGATCAAACTCCTGTCCCAAGAAAGCAGCCCGTTGCTGAGCAGCAAGCACAGCAGTTTGTTGCTTATTAGATAGGTTCTGTAGTCCCATCTGTTGGAAGATGGCTGCATCAGCAGTGGCAATAGGAAGTGCTTTCTCAAGGGTAGCTTGAATCAAAGCCTGACCAGCCAAGCTAGAAGCACCAATACCCCTAGCTGACATCTCAGCAGTCACTGCTCTCAACGCACCAGCAGCCCACGGAGGTGGATTCTTAGCATCGAAGTTGGCAGTGAGTTTGGCAAGCTGTCCTTGAACAGTCATGTCTTCTGTCACTGTGCCTTGAGCAGCAGCAGCTTCTGTAGCCTTAGCAGTTGCTTCAGCTCTGGCAGCATCAACAGCAGCAGAAACTTGTTCGCCTTCTTGTAGTGTTCTAGTGGGAGCACCCTCAACAGTTCTTGCTTGATCAATGGTTGCAGCAGTTAGTCCAGCCAGTGCTGTTTCTGTAGGAGCCATTGTCTGTGCAGCCACTTGACTAGATGTACCAACAGTACCAACTGCTGGAGACACACCTTTTAATAGTTCTCTTACATCACCAGCAGTTTGCTGTGCTTGATATGTAGAAGCTTTAGCAGCAGTAGGAGCAGCAGCAGTTTCTGCTTTAACAGCAGTAGCAGGTGCGGCTACATTAGCTGTCTCATCTGCTCTAGCTGTGGTGTCAATGTTTTGATTTTCATTGGTAGCAACCTGTGCTGCTGTTACTTGAGCAGCACCACCTACATTTGGTTTACCACTTGCATCAAGGGTAACACCACCAGCTTGTGTAACACCACCTGTAGCAGTCTTGGCTGCGTTTTGTTTCTCTCTCCAGTCCTTTACATATTCTGTATATTTATCGTCTTTCTGTGCCATGTAATCATCCACGGCATTAGAGAATCTTTGCTCAATTCCTTGAGCAGAAATCTGACCAGTCTTTAAAGCATCAACCCATCCTTTAAATCCTTCAGGATCAATGTTGCTGGCTCCTTCACCAATACCAGTTCTACCAATAGTGGCATATTGATTTCTAACAATCTGTTCGTAGTCTGGTGTTGTACCACCAGCCTGAAACTTCATCCCTTTAACAACTCCACCCTTAGCCATACGCTCCACAAACTTACCAGAGATGGCAGCATACTTAGCCTCCAGTGCAGGAGAAGATGAAATAAAATCATCAAAGCCTTGCATAGGACCATCGTATCCTAGCTTCCTAGCTACGATTTCCTTTTGTTGTGCTGTAAAATCTTTCATATGTTTCTTGGTTTCTCTATTGCTTCAGTTAAATAGGCAAGCATATCTCTGTTATCTCTGAGGAGTGCTAACACTCCAACAGCTAAACAATACACCTGTCTTTCTGACAGTTTTAATTGGAAGCAGTCGTCTATAGCGTGTATACATTCATGTAACAATGTATCTGCCTCCGCTAAGGGGTGCTGACCAGACTTTATTTTAATTGCATAATCGTCATAGCTGTACTCTCCCAGTTGTTCTGGGAATACATCTACAACTCTAATCGGCACTTCTCTGCCAATAATACTTAGAGAAGCTGGTAACATTATATACCTTTATGCCTTGTCATACCACAAATAGCTGGTCTAGTCAACCACCTAATACATGTAAGGCATGTTCAATATGCTTCTTACGATCTTCAAGTCCGATAGTACCACCATTGATACGCTTTGTCATAGTGAGGATGTCACCACTATCGGCATACTGATTGAGCCTGTGAGTCTGCCAGAACCATCCGGCAGTCTGGGCAGCATACATAGGTGTACGCACCAGCTCAGGCTGCATAATGAAATCAACTCCCAAGGCTTGTCCAGCGTGGAAGAAATTATTCATGCCAGTTAGCTGTAAAAATCCGGAGCCACGGAACCTGAACCCATCCCCTGATGCCTCATCCCTGTTGCCCATACGATTGCCGTAAATCCTATTGGCAATGCGAACAGGCTGCTTCTCATAGGCTGCAGCTTCCTCAGGGGTGAAGCCCCATTGACGCTTAGGTGTCTTAGGAAACAGCTTCAGCAGAGTAGGAGCACGATAGTTCAAGTTTTCTTCCATGATGCGGAAGTTGCCACACTCATGTCCACATTGACCTATCCATGAAGCCTGTTGTGCTGGTGTAGTGATACCAAACCTCTGGAAGGTTTCATTGAATGCATCTACCAAAGAAGCATCAATCTTAAGTTGTCTTAGTTGTTCAGCGTTTACCATTAACCAGCTCCCTCATTTCGTTGTAGGCTGCGACACAGGCTGTGTGCTTGACGATGGCTTTGTCTCCTTCGGCAACGATGTCGATAAGAGTGTTAATAGTCTGTCGCTCAAGTTCGGCTGCATTATCTCCGCTATCTCCTGTGGGAGTGGAGGCACTTGTGCTGGCTTGTACACAACTGGTGGTGGGGAGGCGCAACCTGCCAGTGTTAGCAAGCTCACGCATAGCAGACTGTTTGTTAGATATTTCATTCTTTGCCTTTCTTAATGCTGTTTCTTTATCAGCAAGTTTAGAAGTCATGTTCTTTTCTAGTTCACGGGCTTCTTCATTCTTCTTAGCTATCTCTAGCTGCATCTCTTCGTCACGCTCAAGCCAGCCATAGTGATGACCAACTTGATATGTGCCAAACAGTGCAATGGTTGCACTAATGATAAGCCAAGGTAGTGGAATAGGTAACATCAATCCACCTCTTTTCTAGCTGCTGCTATTTCTTCCCTGTCTTCATCAGCTTCTAAATGTTCTGGTGGTGTCGTTGGTGGTGGACCGGGAGTCCAACTCTCATCCAGCTCTGGGTTCTTCCACACAGGCATAGCCCCAAAGGGCTGGCTAGGAAGGCCATAGGCAGACTGTGGAGAGGCATAGCTACCCCCATAGCCACCACCTCCATAACCACCGCCACAGCCCTGCATTGGGGGCTGTGTTGGTTTAAATGCATTCTGTGCTGAGTTAACAGCCCTCTTACCTACAATGCCACCAATACCACCTACAATAAGTAATACTATATCATTAAGCATCTTAGTATAGGCTTGGTCAATCGGAGCCATACTCTTAATAGGCTGTGTCACAAAGGTTACAGAATAGAGTAGGGCAAAGACAATACCAAACAGGATGACTGTAATAGCCACCACTACAAATCCCCAAATCCTAACCTCAAACTCTTCAGTTGTTAGCTTTGGTTTGGGCTGGCTTGGTGTCATCATTTTTGTTAGCAGTTCTACCAATTTGTTTCTCCAATATAGGTGCAACTAAATACTCAGGGCATGTCTGTGTGAATTGACATCTAGGTTTCTGACAAGGCTCAGCATGAAAGTTGTCAGGGTTTTGACAGAAGTATCTGTACCTATCCTCACAACCAGTGAGCAGCAATAACAATAATAAATATTTCATACCATTACATCCACAGAATCTGGTCTAACCCACTGAGCTTTAATCTTCTCTTGAGCTTGACGATTTAATTTCTCAAGATCTTTAAGATGTTGCTGATGAAGCACCCTCTGATACTCACGCAATATGTTTGCATTGTGTTGATAAGGAGTTACTTTCATCCTAGTCCCAACTTTCCTAATAAGAGATTAACAATCTTGTCAGACAAGTCATCAGGCAAGAACTTCAAGAAGCCCAAGAAATACAAAGCCACACACCCATAGATGAATATCTTCAGAGCCAAGTCAAATGTCTTTTGATATTCATTCATCTTCCACCACATCTATTAGTAGTCTGACAAAAACTCATCAATTCATTTACACCAACAAACACTAAGAACAAAACAAAAAACACAGCACCAATTGCTATGGCTATTTCATTCATCTCTTGTTCTTTTTGTTTAGCCTTCTTCTCTGCTGCTTTTAAAGCACTTAATTCTTTGGCATCTGCCAAGTCCATCTCAGCTTGTCTTGCCTTAATCTTGTTCCAGACATCAATCTTACCTGTCTGCATGAACAACATCTTTAGTTCTTCTTCAAATGCTCTAGCCTGTTCTAGAGCCATCTCAATCTGTAAAGCAGTTCCCATGTTGGAACCTTTACCAGACTGCTTTGCTTGAAGCATAGCCTTTGTAGCTACACTCCGAGCATCAAACATCTTGCCAATCATAGGAGCAAGAGAGCCTAAGTCATTGGCTACCTTGCTGGCCTTCTTGACCATGCTGATGGCACTTTGTATGCCAGCCAGTGCGGTGATAGGATCAATCATCGCTCAACCTTTTTCCATTCAATGCATACAACTTTTCTGTTATATACATCTCCAGTCCATGTCCATCGGACACACTTATATTTCTCCTCTTTGGACCCGATAGGGAAAGATATTAATAATAAAAGTATTACTGATGCAGCTTGTTTTCTATAGCCAGCCATATAGCCCCACAGAAAGCACCAATAATTAAGATGGGCTTTACTGCTCTAGCAAGCCACTCAAGCACAACAAATGCACCAGAGGCTGCATTGAATGCAACCACCACAGCTTGTGTATTTTTATCTAACTGGTCTACCTTGGCTTCAACAGCACATAGACGCTCATAGATTTGAGTGTGAGTTACTTCTTCTGTCATGGTGGTTTATCCATTAGGTCCTAAATTAGGGAATGCCGCAGTTGGAGGCGTGAATGTGCTTGTGTATCGAGCAAAGTTACTTGTAATGCGTAAGTCATCTATGTAACCATTAAATTTCCACGCATTAGTTGTCTGTCGGTTATCTGTTGCAGTTCCAACTATTGCAGTTTTATCAGTTAATGCTGTTGAATAGGTGTATGTTCCAACGCTTGTACCATTCACATACATTGTGATTGTTGAGCCTGACCTTACTAATGCCACATGATACCAAGTAGATAAAGAATAAGCGGTTGCAGACGTAATTCTGTCACCACTATTAAGGTACATAATTAAATTGCCAGCATCGTTAAAGTATAAATTTACACCTGTTGCTGAAAACCAAGCATCTCTTGTATCAAAAATTACATGAGCACCACTAGACCAATTAAGTGAATACACCCATGCTTCAATAGTAAAGTCACCACCTAATCCTTGAAAGCCATTGCCGACAAGATAGTCACCAGTACCATCAAGGTATATTGACCCTGTTCCATACTTCTTAACGCTTGTAGAAATCTGTGCGTTACCCACAGTTTCTAAGTCGTTCATCATGGCGTTGTCAAAGATTGCGCCATTTATATAAGAGAGGAGTAATGATGTACCACTAATTGCCGTCAATGGTGCGGTGTTTGGCGTAAACGCAGATGTGTAAACAGCAGTTCCTTTAACTAAGCGAACATCCGTCATATAGCCAATCCAAACTTCACCCGCAGTTGTAGACCCGCCAATTTTGGGGCCAGTTGTAGCACCATCAGTTAAGTTTGTACTGTTAGAAAATGAACCCGAAGCAACCCCGTTAATCCAATACGCCCATGTATTTCCACTTCTAACAAGTGCAACATGATTCCATGCGTTAAGTCTTAGAGAATTAGTAGAAGCACCTTTATATCCATTTTGATAAACATTTAATGTTAAAGCATTTGCTTCACGCATAAACGCAAATCCAGTTGTGTTTGTAGCATTTGTGCGAATCTCTACAATAGGCATTGGTGCGCCAGTATTTGTTCCGGTTGGGTAGACCCACCCTTCAATAGTAAAATCACCAGTTCCAAAACTAAAAACTGCATTTGCAGGGGCACTTAAAAAATCCCCGTTACCATCAAAGTACCCTGACCCACCAATCACGCTTGTGGAATAGGCGGCAGCAGTACCAAATGGGTTGAAGCGTTGAACAGTTGGAGTGCCACTTGGTGTAAGGGTCAAATTATTAGATGAGTTATCTTTGAAACGATTGCTTTGACAAGTTAATAATGCTGTACCAGAGACTGCCGTAAGAGGCGTAGTGGATGGCGTAAAACCGCTTGTGTATAACGCAGTTCCTACAACAAATCTAAAGTTAGATGCGTAGCCAATATAGTTTGTGCCACCCATACCAATATGTGAGGTAGAAAGCGTATATGACTCACTTGATGTTCCTGTTCCTTTTAAAACACCATCAAGAAAAACATATACCGTTGTTCCAGACCTTGAAATTGCAACGTGTTGCCATTTGTTTTTTACAACACCAGCATTTACTTCTACATCAAACGCTACATTTTCTCTACCAAGTCTAATAAAACCATCATTACAATCTGGCGCAAAGACCAACGTACCTCCACTAGTTCCAGTTAAATAACCACCAGATGATGGAAAAATCCACGCCTCAATTGTAAAGTTTCCAGTTCCAGCATTTAATGCTGATGATGATGGAAGTATCAAAGCCGAAGTACTAAAATTATTAGACCAATTAGACCCATAAGGCGAGAAGGAACCTTGGGTTGTATTGCCGTTGCGGGTAATGGTGAAGTTGTTTGTACTGCTGTCTAAGAACGTATTGTTTTGTGCGCCATTAGTCCCATCGCCATGTAAGAGCAAAGTAACATAGTTAAATTGAAAGTCTAATTTGTTTCCAGCCGTAGGCCATTGCCCAAGCTTATTCCAATAAGCCTGTTGTTCTAATGTCCAAATACCTGACGCTGCGCTAGACTCATATGGGCCAGCAGGAGTTGGGGCAGTTTTGGAAATTATTCCACCGGGATATTTCTGAGTCATTCTTTACTCCGGCTTTGTAGGCCAAGTGATTGTCCAAGGAAAACCTGATTGTGATGGAACATCACGAAGAGATTGACGATAGGTAGCCCATGTTGTTTTATTAATAGTGCTGTCACTAAGTTGTGTCCAATCACTTGCTTTTAAAAGATCATTTCTTTGTTGACGAATAACAACAGCTTTATCTGCGTCCTTCATGGCTTTATATTCAGCTTCATATTCTGCAGCCTTCTTAGCTGGTTTATCACCATCCTCAGGTGTATCCTTAAACAAAGGACCAAGAATATATTTAGTATGCCATTTGTTACCAATCTTAATTACACCATTACGCATGGAGAATTGATACACAGTACCACCAGTAGCTTGTGGACCTTCATAGACAAGGTCTGCTCCCCAAGCATTTAACACTTCTTCCGTTAGTACTGAAGGAAGACCCACACCAGTATGCAGGTCTTTAAACTCCTGCTCATACATAACAGCACCAGTATTTCTTACACGAATTTCCATGATTTTTCCTTATGCAACAGCGAAGAATATATACGAGCCACCAGAGGCATTTATCGCTGCGGGGGCTGTACTACTAAGTTCAAATCCAGCACTGTACGGATCAATGTAATCAGTGGTGGTTGTTTCTGGTGGATTACCACTACCATCAAAAGCAGACCAAGTAATGTAGGGATCATTACCTGAAACAATGCCACGGGCAGTGTCCCAAGCAAGCCAGTTTCCTGTAGTATTTGTTCTCTTAATAAATACCATTCTTGCACCAGTAGTAAATCCACAATCTATTTGCTTGGTGGTTCCTGTACCTGTGTAGCTTCCTACTTTAGATACACCGGGACATGTAGCAAATAAATAAGCTACATAATTAGCAGGATATCCCCAAGCAGTTAGGTATTTATTAACATACCAATCATCACCAACATAAAATACAGAACTAGTGGGAGACTGGTTATTCCAAATTGAACCGCCAGATCCCGGTCCTGTTGTAGAAGGAACAGCAGAAGATTCTAAAGCAATGTATTGTGTATTACCTAAGTCTTTGTGATAGACAAGCCAACCGGGATAGTAACCAGAGTCTGGATAATTTCTCATCTTTAATAAAATTAATTCTGGTACGACAGTTAAGCCATGATTTATAGCCCTACCTGCAGTGCCATTACCATCGTAAAGAACAGTATTAAAAAACTTTGGAGCTTCTCTAAAGTACCAATCCACATAGGTATGTGAGGAGCTGTTAAAATATACATTATTTTTCCCAGCAATAACTTGAGTATTGTTTCTTGAGAAGTTCATGGTGTCATCAGCAAAGCCACCCCAAAATCTTAAGTAAACACCCCCACGCCTTGCATCATAGATTTGACCGGGAACAGCACCAGTGCGATTGATAGTGACTGCCATGTCTGCTGTAAATCCGGGAGTGGCTGTGAAGGTAGAAGTGTTTGTACCTGTTCTAGTTAGAGCATTAAATACAGTAGTGCCTACAGTTGGTGGTTTTTGCGGTCCTTTGCGGATAGCAATATAGATGTAGGTTGAACTAGCATTAGAAGTTAATGCACCATAGAATCCAATTGCATTAGCACGAATAGGTTGTGATGCACCATACTCAGCAGAATTTGAATTGGCTTCTATGAATTGACCATCCCCTGCTTCTCTCATACCACGCATATTGTCTTGCATATTCCAAGCACCACCTCCTGTGCTTATCTTTTTCCACATTACAAACTGAGGTTCATATCCAAGATTTACTGAGACATTTCCACTACTATCCGTGGTAAATGACCCACATGAAATAATATTTTCAGAGCCGGAATCGCCAAAGCCTCCTGCGTCATGGGCGAAGATATATGCCACATAAGTGCCACCAGAAGCGTTAACAGTTGCATCAGTTCCAAGACTAAAAACTGTGCTTGTAGGTGTCGTACTATTCCATCTAGTTGCACCAGTTGCTTTAGCGGCTGTACTGTTTAAAACAAGATATTCTGTGTTTGCTAATGAACGATGGTAAACCTGCCAATCACCACTTGCATCTGTGCGCTTTACCATAATCCAACCCGGTACTGAGCCTAGAGAATGGGCAATAGTTCTGTTAGAACCTGTGCCTGTATAAGTCACAACATCAAAGAACTTTGGTTGCTTGCGGAATGTCCAATTAACAATAGTGTTTCCACTTCTGTTGTATGCGCTAAATTGCTGAACAGGGCCAACTGTAAAACCATTTGTATTAAATGATGCGAGGTCATTACCAGCATCACTTGTGTATTGAGAACTACTAATATCTGAACCAATTGTGTATGCACGACCTCTGGCAGTATCAACTAATGCGTGATTGTATGTTCCTGTGTCTCTAATTTTGAACCAGCACATCCCACCTTTAGTAGATAAGTCAATGCCATTGACAATGGATTGTGTTGAATTAGTGCCTGTATAAAGATATGTTGAAAACACATCTTCTACATAAGAAAGAGCTTCTGTTGTAATTGAATTACTTGCACTACTGGTACTTGATCCGCTACTGTTTGTAGCAGTAACTGTAAAAGTATATGAAGTAGAAGGAGACAGCCCAGTCATTGTAATAGGTGAAGTACCTGTAGCTGTAAGGCCACCGGGACTTGATGTTGCTGTATATGTAACTGTACCAAATCCCAAATCAGATGAAGCAGTGAAAGCGACAGTGGCTGATAGTGGGCCAGTTGCTGTAGCTGTACCAATTGTAGGCGCACCCGGTCTGCGTGACCATGTACCTGCAGCCACTGCTTGCATCATTCCTTGCTCTGTCCATATTCCAGAATAATTAGGCATTATCTATTTCAATCCATGTTGTTGTTTGTTCATCCCATGCATACTGTTTTCCATCTGTAGGCTTATCAACAGGTGCATACCATAAGCAAGTGGTTTCATTTAACTTCCAAGATGGATATGGTTTTGATGGGATGAATGCATCAAGAATTGCATCATAAGAAAAACCAATACCAGCAAAGTTCTTTCTCAATGGTCTTCCTTCTGGATGCTGACCACCACATGTATTATATGAGGTCTGAATCCATCCATCTCCAAACAAACCAGAGTCAATAACATCTTGTTCCGCAACAATAACTTGCGTAACCTCTCCATTTTCTACTTTTGCAAAATGACTCATGTTATATATCAGAATGTAATTGAACCTGAAGAAGTGAATTGATAAATTCGATATCCACCACTTACAGTTATTGTAGGAGAACCAGTGGTAGAGGTAGCTGCAATGTAAGAGTCTGGATAACGCAAAATAACAATTCCTGATCCACCAGAACCACCCGCACCACCACCACCGCCTGTATTAGCTGTAGCATTTGACAAAATATTGTATGCATCGTTATATCCAGCACCACCACCACCTAGTCCACCAGCAAAATGTGAAGGAGGATAGGCAGGTGGGTAGTTATCAGCACCACCACCGCCAGCATAATATGTTGCAGTTCCTGAGATAGAGTATTGTTTACCAACACCGCCTACAGGACCACCACTTGTATTCCAATTAGCCCCTGCTGCACCAGCACCACCACCACCAGAACCATATGGAGGAGTACCTGAAGAGTCTCCACCTTTATTACCAAAGCCTGAAGAAGAATAGGTACTTATACCATCACTGGTTGTAGATGGTTGTGTAGCTGCTGCTCCTGTATATCCGGGATACCACTGACCACCACCGGAACCACCAGTGGCTCCATTATTTGTATTATCATCATATCCACCAAAGCCACCACCAAGTGCTGTTAGTGTTCTACCTGCTCCAGTAAATACTGAGTTGTTTCCTTTTGCTGCAGCAGAACCACTTGCACTTGCTCCACCACTACCAACAGTAACTGTATAAGCACCTACTGCTGTTGGGAACGAAGATATGTAAATCAATCCACCTGCACCACCACCCGCACCACGAATATTAGTAATAATACCACCAGTGCCCCCACCAGCAACAACTAATATTTCTACTGATGTTGTAACGTTTGCAGGAGTTACACTATTACTAGCTGAACTAGCTGGACTATTACCATATACATTATTAGCAAACACTGTGAATGTATATGGCGTATCATTAGTTAGTCCAGTAACAGTGATAGGAGAAGATGTTCCAGTACCAACAACACCACCGGGTGAAGATAAAACTACATAGTTAGTAATGGCTGATCCACCAATATCAGATGGAGCAGTAAAAGCTATAGTTGCAGATCCGCTTCCAGACGTAGCTGTTCCAATAGTTGGAGCACCCGGGGTCTTTAAACCATTGTAGGAAGCGGTAATAAACCCGCCTTGATATCGATGAGACATCTTTTAACCTATCAAGAAATGTCTTCGTAACTAATACTGTATGTAATACCACTAGCTGTACCTGAAGTAACAGTAATAGAAGTTCCTTCTTGCAAGTAAATTGCAGTTGCTTTGTCTACAACAATTAATGAAGCATTTGCAGGTACAGATGCTGTAGATACAATTGGATATCCTGTACCACCAGAGGGAGCAGATCCCTGTGCTACAGCACCATTGGTATAAACAGAAACTGTGGTGTTAACAGCAGCAGAGCCGTTCACATTAGAAGCCACAATCTGATTGATCTTGTACACCTTGCCAGATGAAGCAGCATTGGGTAGAAGAACAACAGCAGATGTACCGCTTGGTGTTAAATAAGTTGTATTGCCATAGATGGCAGTTACGTTTGTGATATTTGGATTTGCCATAAATTTTCCTTAGAAGCCCATAACCATTGCAAAAGCAATTGCTTTACCTGCTGATATACCTGCTGTACCCCATGTAGGAGCAGCACCAGAACCACCTGATAAAAGTGCCTGACCTGCTGTACCTTCTGTACCCGTTAATTGTAACCCTGTTGTAATGTTGGGTGTTGTCAGTACAGGTGTAGTAAGCGTTTTGTTTGTGAGTGTAACAGATGCTGCATTCTTTGTTGCATCAGAAGTGTTATCAACATTACTTAAACCAACATCCCCTTTAACAATACCTGTTGGTGTATTAATAACAGGACTTGTTAATGTTTTATTGGTAAGTGTTTCTGCTCCAGTTAGTGTAGCAAAACCACTTGCTGTAAATGCAGCTTGAGTCCAAACAGATCCTGTCCACAAGAACAAGTTGCTAGAAGTCGAGTTCCAATACAGAGCACCAACCAATAAAGTATTACCATCATTATCAACAGATGGAGCAGAAGATTTACTTCCTAAATATCTATCATCAAAAGCATCATAACTAGCTGCAGCATTAGAAGCAGAAGTAGATGCTGAACTTGCTGAGGTTGATGCGTTGCTTTCTGATGTAGCTGCATTAGATGCTGAAGTAGCTGCAGCAGCAGCAGAGGTGGCTGCAGCGGTTGCAGAGCCTAAGATGCCATCAACATACAGTTTAGTTGTAGCATCAGCATTATCTGTTGGAGTACCTAAGCCTGTAATCTTAGATGTACCCATAGCAATAGCACCACTCATTGTGCCGCCAGACTTAGGTAGATTCAAAGCATCAGCAGTGTCTACATAAGCTTTAGTTGCTGCATCTTGGTTTGCTGTTGGATCACCAAGACCTGTAATCTTAGATGTGCCCATTGCAATAGCACCACTCATAGTGCCACCAGCTAATGCAAGCTTTGTTGCTATGGAGGTTGTCACTGTAGTGGCAAAGTTGGCATCATCACCTAAGGCAGCAGCCAATTCATCTAGAGTGTCTAACACTCCGGGAGCAGATGCTACCAAGTTACTGATAGATGTATCAACATATCCTTTAGTAGCAGCATCACCAGAATTTGTGGGGGCTGTTAAGTTTGTAATGGTGGCTGCTGAAGAAGCATCCATGTTCAATCCACCATTGATGGTTACATCATTAAAAGAAGATGTACCAGTAGAGGCTGTGACATTACCAGTTAAGTTACCAGTTACATTACCAACAACAGCACCAGTGTGTGTACCTGTAGTGTTACCAGTGACAGCACCAGTTAAACCACCAACAAATCCTGTAGTGGCTGTAATTGTTGTACCCGTTATAGCCTGTGCAGAACTACCACCAATAACAGCACCATCAATAGTACCTGCATTGATATCAGCAGTTGCAGCTACCAAAGATGTATTAGCTGTAAGGCTTGTAAATGTACCAGCAGCGGGTGTTGTAGAACCAATAGCAGCAGGTACAGCCCAGTCAGCACCATCAAGTTGGTCCACATTGAGGTTGGCTACTTTAGTTGTAGAAGCTATAACAAGAGGAGCAGTGCCTGTAGATACAGTGGAAGTAAGTTGACCAGTAAGGCTGGCTGTTGCTAAGTATAAATTACCAGCAGCATAAAAGTCTTTCATCTTAAAACTGCTGCTACCAATATCAATATCATTATTGGTTACTGGAAGAATAACACCATCTTGGAAGCGCACTTGCTCAACAGCAGCAGCACTAACTTCAACAAACACACCATGACGATTATTAACTGTGTCGGTAGCAATCTTATTTAATAAGTCGCTGTCACCGATAACAGGAACAGGATGACCTTCAGCAGTAGTGCCATCATGCTTATGACCACCAGCAGTAGCAAACGCATCTCTTAGAGTATTAAGCTCATTGTTAATTGGAGCCGCACGAACTACGCCCGTTGGGACGATGTCAGCAGCAGATTGTCTTACATAACCTGTCAAGGTAGTTCTCCTTAGCGTCTGTCATTGATTGAATAATTCAAGACCAATCCTTGAATCGTATGACTAGCATTAGTATCATTAGTCACATATTTGAAAGCAATGGAGAATCCAGAGCCTTCAATGTTTGTCTTCTTCACTGGTGATGGGTTGCCATCATAAATGGCTGTGGCATCATAGATGGCTTCATTGTAATAAGCAGCAGTTCCAACAATAGGCAAGTTATAGTTAGCAGGATTGAACACACCAACTGAATCATCAAAGTCATAGGAAACACCCATAACAATACTGGAAGATCCTTCACTTCTCAAGAAAGTAGAAATGTTATAGAAGTTCTTTCTAATGGTAGGATCTTGAAAATAATAAAAAGGAGTTTGATAGACACTTAATATTTCAACAGTGTTAAAAGAAGTTCCTGTTTCTTGTCTATGTACCTTACCATTAGCATCACCATGAATAATTACTTCATCAATACCAATATAACCACTAGAAGAGCAGGTAGCAGGAAAGCCAAACAATTGACTATACTCGAAAGAAATACCACCTTCTCTTTCACGCAAACCACCTAACAATCCGAATGTTCCCTCACTAGGAATAAACATTCTAAATTGTGATTTCTTTCTAAGAACCACTGAACTCAAAGATTCTGGATCAATAGAGCCAGCATTAAGTTCTTGTAAGATTGATGTAATGGTAAATTGAATCTGCTTAGAAGTAGTTTCAAGTTCAACGTCACCAATCTTGTTCGTTCCTGACACAGGTCTAAAACCATCTGGTCCTAAGAATAGCAGATTACCACCCAGTTCTATCACACTGTCTGGAACAACACAACCTAAATTTGTTGTAACTTCACTGACAACAAAGTCAGCTATGTTTGTACCAGTTAAACTCTTAATGGCATTCTTACCAAAGATGTACAGCGTATCTCTAAATTGTTTTATCTGAACAATCTCAAAGCCTACATTAATAACAGCAGCACCATTAGCTGGATTAAAATCTGTCTCAGCTAACGGAGAAGAGACATATAAGTTATAAGGATCTGTAGGATCACCAGCTAAGAATATATGATTCTTAAATGCTGCTGAATACTTAGGACTATCCGGTGCATTAGAATGAGTAATCTGTGTATATGTTGTTCCATCATACACGGCTGCTGGATTAATACCATCAGTTAAAACAAACTTAGGAGCACTCCAATTGTACTTAGTAAACCTAACCTTCTTAACCCCTACCATCGTAACACCTGCTGGAGTTGTAATGGCTGACCAAGTAGATGAAGAATTTACCCACCTATAAAAGTAGTTTGTACCAGCAGAGGGTTTACGACAAGCAAAAATACTATTGTTTAAATCTTCTGCTACTAATACGCCTAAGACAGCACCAGTGCCTGTAACTGTTCCATAGTTATTAGCAAATCCACTGATACGTCTATAACCACCATTAATAGAAGGTTCATAATTAATAAGCTGTGTAGCAGAACCGGGGCTTTCTTCACCTTGAGACAATACGTCCCTATTGGTGTTCATGCCACCAATAGAAGTTACTTTAAAGCCATTAATTCTATCTGCCATTAAAACACTCTAGGATGGAATGATGGGCTAATAGATGCTGTAGAACTCATATACAGAGGCTCATCTAGCAACAGTCTTCGCATCGCTCTAATACCAGTATCAAACTTTTCTTTGTACACTGCTGCACCTTGTTCATTAGATCTGAACATTAGCATGTAGAACATAGCACCATCAATCAATACATTAGTAAATCTATCTGGAATAATAGCTACATCAGTAGATTCAGCTAAGTCAGCAGGGAAAGACCAATACTTATATTCAATCTCATAAGCCTGATCTGGTTTCGGAGTGACACCAAACTTAGACTCTTGTGTTTGATAAACAGCAATTGCAGGGCCATAACCACCAGTACCATTAGTGTCTTCTTGAGGACGATGGTTGTTCAAGTAGTCAATGTAAGTAAGAACAGAAAGACGGGTAGGTTGATTGTTAGCTGCAGTGAGTTTCTTTAAATAGAAAGAATCCCAGTCTACAGTGGATGTATCAGTAGGAAAACTATATGTTCCTGTACCAACAGTTAGTGTCTGTGTCTGGGTAGACAAAGAAAAAGGCCATTCTTGTGCGGAGTGCATCAATTCTCTAATGGATGAATTGATAGCATTCTTTGCTAGAGCTTGGATGTTTCTAGCATTGTCGAATTCGGTGGAGTCCATAACGACCTCACCCATTCTTCGTAGCAATTCATTCGTTAAAGAAATGTATGTAGACATATTTTTTAAACAATAAAAGGGAGAGGCGGTTAAGCCCCTCCCTATATCAACTAGCTATTAAGCCAGTTGCTCACGATCTACAGAAGCAGGACCAGTCTTGTCTTGTGCGTCAACGAGGACAGCAAAGACACGAATGGAACCAGCACTCAGTGTAGTGGTTTCTGTAACCAACAGCAAGTCCAAGGTATCAGCAGCTTGTGACACGATTGGATAACCAGCAGTTGCAGGAGTAGCATAAGTACCCACAGCAGTAGAGCCAGTTACAGCAAAAGCAGACACATAAGCTGCGGCTGTTACGCCAGTAACACCCAAGCTCACTGTGCAGCTACCTGTGACAGCACCAGTGATTTCATAGCCAGCAGCCAACACAATAGATTGTGCGGGAATCTGGAGAGCTTCGATAACGTCAGCAGCAGCCAAGGCAGAACCTTTTGCTGTTACAGCAGCAGCCAAGCTAATGGTGTTTTCAACAACATAAGGCATGGGACGCACAGAACGGCTAGGGTGTGTACCTGCGCCTACAGCGTTAGAGAGAGTAGTAATAGTTGCCATTTAGTTTTCTCCTTAAGCAGCGTTGTATTTAGCAGTGACGATGCCTTCAGGACGCAAGATTTTGCGACCATAAAGATGCATACCACGCACGATGTCAGCGAAGCTGTCGGGATCACGATATGTCTCGGTCTTA
>Ga0209354_10000366_pt1 | contig 21407 bp, 20 predicted proteins | sample LauGreSpBDMM15DD_2_FD_187562 | JGI IMG/M metagenome (GOLD analysis project Ga0209354, IMG submission 187562) | Freshwater lake microbial communities from Lake Michigan, USA - Sp13.BD.MM15.DD (SPAdes) (version 2) | ecosystem: Environmental > Aquatic > Freshwater > Lake | place: Lake Michigan...
ACATCGCTCCTGGTATTGGTAAATCCACCATGTTCACCCACGACCTACCAGCATGGCTAATTGCCAGAGACCGGTCTATCCGTATTATGGTTGCTTCCCGTACCGAGCAGCAAGCAAGAATGTACTCTAACCGCCTTCGTAGGACCCTAGAACGTGAAATAGCCGTACGCGCTGATCCCAAACTGGTTGAACTGGGTGTTGCCACCGATGCCACCGCAACTATGGCTCAGGACTTTGGGTTATTTAAGCCTGCCAATAATGACTTGTGGACTAAAGCAGAGTTCGTAGTCCAGCAATCCTCTGGTGTGGCTGTTGACGATAAAGAATCTACTGTAACCGCCTACGGTATGGATTCTGGTTTTCTTGGTGGACGTTTTGATTTCATTATCTGGGACGACTTGGTTGATAAGAAGACTATGCGTGGCGATTTTGAGGCTTTAACTACATGGTGGGAGAACGAAGCTGAGTCCCGTCTAGAACCAGGTGGGCTATTGATTCTTCAGGGACAGCGCCTAGCATCTGATGATCTGTACCGGTATGTCCTTGACTTAACCGACGTAGATGATGACGGAGAGATTACAGATGATGCCCCTAGAAAGTACAAGCACATCGTTTACAAGGCTCATTATGACGATTTATGCACCGGCAAGCACGATAACCCTAAGCCTTGGCCTCTTGGCTGCTTATTGGATCCAATCCGACTACCTTGGCGAGAACTCCAGCGCATTAAGGCTAACCGCGAAGACCGATTCTTGGTTATGTACCAACAAGAGAACTTCGATCCAGAGAATCAGCTAGTTCCACAGATCTGGGTTGATGGTGGCACAGACTCCAATGGGGTTAATTACGTTGGCTGCTGGGATAACGAACGCGGTATTGGTCAAATCCCTAAGAATCTAGGTGGAGATTGGTTTAGCGTTATCACCGCTGACCCGTCACCTACTAAAAACTGGGCTGTTCAATGGTGGCTCTACAACCCTGAGACAGAAATCCAGTATTTGCTTGATTTATACCGAGGTCCGATGGATGCTCCTGACTTTTTAGACTGGAATCAGGCTGATGGCAAGTTCTCAGGGCTTCTTGATGAATGGGTAGACCGCGCTAAAGACATGGGTAAGCCAGTTACCTACATAATTGTTGAACAAAACGCTGCTCAGAGATTCCTTTTGCAGTATGACCACGTTAAAAGATGGCAATCTATCAATGGAATCAACATCGTTCCTCACTCAACTCACAGGAATAAGTCAGATGAAGACTACGGTGTGCAGACTCTAGCTCCGCATTACCGGCATGGGCGTGTTCGTTTCCCTGGCGCTGTGCTAGATGGCTCTAGAAAAAAAATTGAGCCAATGATTACCGAATTAAACACTTGGCCAGAGGGAAAAACCGACGACTGTGTAATGTCTCATTGGTTCTTGCAGTGGAACGCCCCTAGACTTTTTCATGTGGGACAAAACAATGTGTCGTTCAAACGTCCTTCATGGATGGGTGGATCTAGATGGGTGCGGTGAAAGATGCCTTCCTTGACTTCGCCGACTTGGCTGAAGCCTCTGACATTAAAATTCCTACTTATGGTCTTCGTGTTCTGTGGGGCATTGATTCTGACGGTGATTTTACACTTTGTAGCAATCATGTTGGTAGTATTGAAGGTATTACTCTTATCGGGTTACTAGAAACTTTGAAAGCCAAACTACTGGAGGCTTAGTGCCAAGCGTTGAAGACATTGTTGGGATGCTGCTAGAGCGCAAGCAGGCTCAATCTCCATTACTACATAACATGGCTCGCCTACGCGATGCTTACAACGGTGACATTATTGTGCCACTGCCTGAAATGGATCGCCAAGAGCAAGCTGCTGTAGCAAACCTTATCTCTACCGGTCTTGACCAATCAGCTATGCGTATTTCGTCAGTTATGCCTAATTTGTATTTCCCTCCAGTAAAGCCTGGAGATCGTGCTTCTGAAAAACGTTCTAGTGTCCGCCGCGACGCATGCCTTGGTTGGTGGGAAGCCAACAAGATGCCACTTAAACTTCGTCGTCGCGCCCGTCACATGATTGGCTACGCTTCATCCCCTGTAGTTTTGCGACCAGATCGCAAGCGTGGCATTGCCCGTTGGGAATTACGCTCACCACTATCCACATTTGCTTCGCCTACTGAAGACCCAGACGACATTACTCCTCTGGATTGCATTTTTACCTTTGGTCGTTCATACAAGTGGTTACAGACAAACTATCCAGATCGCATTGCAAAACTGAACACCAACGGTAAAGCCCCTTCACCACACGAAATCTTTGAAGTTGTAGAGTATGTCGACGGAGAAGTTACCGTCATGGCAGTTATTGGAAGCAAATCCGATCCATACGCCCAATACATGCAAGGTTCAGCTTATGTAGAACTAGAGCGCGTAGTAAACCGTACCGGTATTTGCCCTGCAGTAGTTCCAGGTCGCATCACACTTGATCGCCCAATGGGTCAGTTCGATGGTCTTGTTGGTATGTACCAAATGCAGGCTAAGTTAATGGCGCTTGAGGTTATTGCTGTCGAGCGCGGCATCTTCCCAGATACTTACTTGATCTCTCGCCCAGGTGAATCCGCTAAGTTCGTTTCCGGACCGTTCGATGGCCGTACTGGCATGGTTAACGTTGTAGCTGGTGGAGATCTGCGTGAAGCTGGACAGGCACAAGGCACTGCATCTGGCGCTTTGATTGATCGTCTTGAGCGTTCTATGCGTATTACTTCTGGAACTCCAGCCGAGTTTGGTGGAGAATCCACAACTAACATCCGTACCGGTAAGCGTGGCGATGCCATTCTTAGCGCAGTCGTTGACTTCCCTGTTCAGGAAGCTCAAGAAATTCTAGCCGCTTCTATGCAGGAGGAAAACAAACGTGCCATCGCAATTAGCAAAACTTATTTCGGCGAGCAGAGGCGTTCGTTCTATGTCTCGCGCAACGCCAAGCATGTCGATTATGTCCCAAATAAGGACTTTGAAACAGACGAGAACTCCGTTACTTACTCGTATGCTGGCGCGGATGCTAACGCCCTTGTTGTCGGACTCGGACAGAGAATCGGTATTGGAACCATGTCCAAACGCACAGCCCAAGAAGTCGACCCACTAATTGCCGATCCAGAGCGCGAGCATGACCGTGTTATCCAAGAGCAACTAGAGCAAGCACTTCTTTTATCGGTTCAACAACAGGCTCAGGCAGGAACAATTCCTCCAGCAGACCTAGCCAAGATTATGAACATGATTTTAACTGATAAGTTACCTCTAGCGGAGGCAATAGAGAAGGTTAATAAATTGGCTCAGGAACGACAGGCAACAGCCGCACCAATGGGCAGTCCTGAAACCCAACCTGGTTTGGGCGCTCCTGGCATGGGTATGGAGCAACCTGGCTCATTGCCTCCTGCTACTGAAGGTCCTACTGCTGGTCCAGCTGCTACCGGTGGTGGCGCTGCTCCTGCCGGTCCACCTGACATGCAATCACTTCTAGCGCAGTTAGGCGCTGGTGCTTAATGCCAAGAGGACGTTCCAAGCAACCAAAGGCTTATTCCAATAGAACTGATTTGTCAGGAAAAGTCGCCGCAGGTGTTGGCGGTGAAATGCCGTATGGCGAAAAAGCAAAACTAATGGAAGGCCAAAAGGCTGTACCTGTAGCACCTCAAGATGTTCCAAAACCACCAGAACAAGATCCAGCAATGCCAATGAATAATTCCGTTGAGGGTGCAGTTCCAACTAACTCACCTAGCGTAATTCCATTTGGAGAACCAACTCAGTTCCCAGATCAAACTATGGGTTCAACTATTGTTAGCGGAATTGATGCGCCAGATCCAGACATGCTTAAATTAAAAAAGTATTTACCTATGTTTGAAACTTATTCAAACATGCAAGATTCTCCTCAAATGTTTCGTCAGTTTGTAGGATGGATGCGAGAGCAATGACAAGAATTGAAACCTTTTCCAAGTACCTCGAAGTCGTGGGATTCCCAGCGGCTCCTTTTGCGTGGTTCATGTCTGGGTTACCGGTAGACGACCATAATGAAATAATCGATGTGCTAGGCAAGGATAACTCTAATGAGACTCAGTAATGATTCCAGTACAACTTCAAATTATGTAAGCAAAGCCGACGAACAACGTAAACAGCGCGAAGTAATTAACAACAAATGGAACGCTTTTTCCAGCTGGGTTACCCCTAAAGTAAAGCGAGTTGTTGAAGATGTAGTAATACCTATAGCTGAACGCACTCCAATAGGCGAAATAATTGATCCTAGAGATGGTTTTGTAAGACGTGGACTAGATGTAATTGACCAAGCACTAGGCTCTGCAGACCCAGAGTACAAGGCAAAAGTAATCCAGTCCATTAAATCAGGGGCTAGTGCCATTAAGTCAGGGGCTAGTGAAGTAGGGGAAAGAGTAAGCGAAACCGTAAAACCGTTTACGGAACCAATAGCCGAAGGAGTAGGACCTGGGTTTGCCGCAGGCATGGCTGGAGTAAAACTAGGAACAGCGATTGCTGCATCTGGCGCTGACTCTAAAACAACTGACGCTTTCGTAAAGCAAGCCGCAAACGTTTCTGAGCAAATACAAGATGAAACTTCAACCAGCACTTGGTTAACTGAAAATGTTTATGATCCTACTCACCAAGCTGTTGGCGCTGCCTCATTAGCGTTAAACACTGACACACAAGAAGAAGCCGCTAGGCGCGGGATAGATCCACTAACACTTGCCTGGGAAGAACGCGGAAACATCTCTGCCGGACAAGCCACTTGGGATCTTATTACTGGCGAATCAGTATTTGGCGCAGAAAACATTTACGATGAAGCCCAGCGCCAAGAACTTTTTTATGGTGATGGATTTGTTAGTAACGTAGCGCGTGGCGGTTCTGGAACTATTGACATAGGTGTTCAGTTATTTGCAGATCCATTAGTTATTGGAGCAGGAGTTTTCAAGCTAGGAAGACTTGCCACTTTAGATGTTAAAACAGTTGGGCAATCTACTAAAAAACTAAGCCTTGTAGAACAGGCAATGGTTGGCGCTGGACTCGGTGACAATATCGCATCAAAGCCAAGTTTCTTTGAGGAAAGTTTTTTCAAAGGTGGAAAAAAAGACATCGAAGAATACCGAGTACAACGCGCTGAACAGGATGCCAACGTAGCAAGAATCAGAGAACTAGAAGACGATGAACTTCTTTACTCGTTCCGAATGGGTAATGCACAAGATGAAATTACATCATTACCAGCAGGCGACCCAGAGATTGCCCGACTTACTCAAGCAGTAGAAGACAGTAAGAAAAGAATTATTGAAATTAGAACCGCCAAAGATGAAATAAGAAATAAACCAGCTCCAACTATCTCTGCAGGCTGGGATGAGTTCTTTGACCAAGCCATGACCATGAAGCCTTCAGAAATTGTTAAGCATAAAAGACTTGAAATCTTTGGTGCTGGTAAAGATCGAATGGCTGCAGCAATAGCGCTGGCTGCTAAAACAGGGGATAAGCGAGATTTAATAGATTTAATTTTGCTTGCTACTAACGTAGATCCTCAAGCAGGGGCAAGGCTTCTAGCAAGACGCAATAGTCTTAAACCAATTATTGAAGATTACAATGCGCAGATTAGAGAACTTCAAACAGAAATAATGGCAATTATGGAAGATAGCCCTTTTACTGCTAAAGCACTTGAAGAAGTTAGACAAGATCAAATTAACATTTTTAAAGCCTTAAAAACAGAAGATAAATTCCTAAGAGCTGCTATTGGCGATGAAGAAGAAATTGCTAGATCTGCAGCAGGTCGTCTGCCTAATGCTGGCATTGCTCGCGTACCTACATTTATTCCAGGTAACGAAGCAATGACTAGAAGCATCGAAAGATTCCGCGCTCGCCAAGCAAAGACGCGCGCATCTGTAGCGATGGATCGCTCACTTGCTGGTGATGATTTTATTTTGCAAGAATTTCAGATTTCTACCCTAGCGCGTCCAGTTTACGTAGCACAATGGGTTGGTGGGAAGTTTGGAAGATTCCATCCATCTAACACGATTGCTATTGATGGTTTTGATACCTCTGATGGTATTGATGAACTAGCATCATGGATGCAGAGCGCCCCATTATGGGGAAAATCTACAGTTATAGATAGACGATCACCAGAATTTCGCGGAGAAGAAATAACTCCTGCTAGTACGGCTGATGCTCGCCAAAAACTTCTTGATGATTACATCATTGCACAAGGCCGCACAAACAAAGAAAAGGCTTTATTAAAAATTGAGCGTAAGTACGCTGGAGATGTTCTATCTAGTCTAGGTTACCAAGCCGATGAAGCTGAACTTTTAATTGAATTATTCATGCGAGACAAGGCTAAAAAACTAGCAATGTTGCGTCAGGAAAATGGATTCTATCCAGATCCAGACATTGGTGGATTAATGGTTAACCCAATGATGGCTAAAGAACTTGAGTACCGTCACTTAATGATGGATGCAAAAGAGTTCTATAATTTTGCGCTACTTGAGAAAGATGCAATGCAACCAATTTTTCGTCTTGTTTTAGATGAAGAAAAGAATCTTGCAAAAGCGCTAGACGTTATTGAAAGAAGTTTTAGAGGCATGGAGTCTCTATGGAAATCAGCGGTGTTATTGCGCCTTGGTTTTGCTCCAAGAAACATTGCTACTGAGTTACTTAAATTTAAGGCTTTTGGTGGACTTCTTGAAGGATTCTTATTTACTCAGTTAGGTGCTGAAACATTATCAAACATGGCGCAAAATAAATTTAGATTTGTTGAGCGAGTTGGTATGCGACTTGAGCAATCTAGAGGAGTGAGTAAAGTAACCTATGCAGACGAACTTCCAGAGCAAATGGATCCAAGTTTAGAGCAACTAAAAAGGATGTCTCCTATTGCTGCCGCTACAGTTCCATTTGAGGAATACCAAGCGTACGTTGCTTACAATAATAAACTTCGCATTGGTCGGGTTAGATGGCTTCAAGAACAAATTGACCTACAGCCTAAAAAAGACTTGCTTCCTGAAGAAGAAATGCTTGTTGCAAACTACTCTAAAAAAATTGAAGAACTACAGGCAGACATTATTGAGTCAGAGCGCAAACTTGTTATCCAAGCACAGAAGGCTGAAAAGTCAAAGAAAGTAAGATCTGGCGAAAAGAAAATAACAATTCGTGGGGAAGAATACGAAGCGCCATTTGAACCTGGAGTTGGTTTTGCTTTCCGCGAGGCTTTGTCTACAGCTTCTACTACTTCTATTCAAACCGGAATGTTAGATGCTTATGCAGCAAAGGGTGGCGCTGAGTTCGCTAGTAAGTATGGATTACTTTACCCAAATGATCCAGAATACTATCCCAACCTAGCTGAGTTAATTAACAACCGTTGGGTAGATACCGAAATTTCTAGAGTTCTACTAAGTGGCGCTACTGCTGATGAACTTGAGATGTTGCTTCTTGAAAAAGGATCAATGTGGAAAAATGATTTTGTTGCTACTGGAAATAGGGGGAAGTTCACAAAGGAACGTGCCAAACTTCTTGATAACACTAAGAATAAAGATCAAGAAAGTATTTTTACCAAAGAGCAACTAGACGAAATCTCTGGTGTTCCTACCGCAGAATACTTGTACGCGAAAAAAATGATTGGAATTACAGACCAGCTTTTTCCAACTCAAGAAATACGTGATCGCGTTCTTTCTATGAAGCGTGGCGAAAGACTAACTATTAACGAATTAAGAAACCTTTACGACGATATTGGTGGATCAATTAAGCGCCCACTTATTGCTGGTCGTCCAGATATAGCGCTTCTTAAAAAACGCGCCAAAACCACTAAAACTGTCATGGTTCCCAAAAGTGATACTGACCCCACATTAATCCGAACTACTGTTGAAAAAACTGGTCTTGAATTAGAAAGAGCCGAAGAAGCACAACGAATTCTTACCAGCATGGATCCAAAAGACAAAATGGAAGGGTTTGGAGATCTAGCTAGAAGATTAAAAAACTGGGGATTCAAATGGATTTCTGTTATTCCAGAAGATAAATTTGTTTCAGCTCCATTTGGAAAAATGGTTTACTACCGTGAAATGGATAAGGCGGATCTAGCGTTTAGAGAAGCTGGAATAATTCCCTCTGGCGCGCAAAGAACTGCTGCTAGCCAAGCTGCTAGGGATAAGGCAGTGGAAGAATCAAAGCGCTACCTGTACCGTACCAACAGAAGGATGAAAGGCGTTGGGGACATTCCTTTACTATCCCCATTCATTCAAGCTGGAATTATTGGCTTAAAGAACTGGGGTCGTGCAAGTTGGCAAGATCCAACAGTTCTAGCGCGCAGAGTTTGGCTATGGAACCAAATCAATGAACATGCTGACGTAGATGCTAGAAGCGGTAAAAGAAGTATAACCTTGAGATTGCCTCACTGGTTTATTGAAAACATAAATCTTCTACCTGGAGATCAGGGATACTTGAAGAATGTTTTGCGCGCGTATGACACAATGCGCTTCTCAACTCAGTCTTTGAACCTTGTGCTTCCTGGTATTCGTGGTGAAAGTGGATTCGAACAAGCGGTATCTACCCTTGGTGTAGGTCCTCTAGTGACCGCTCCAATCGCTGAATACCTAAAAGACCATCCATACATAGATCAAACAATTCTTGATGCAACTGGACAAGCAATTCCTTCAGAAAAAGTCTGGGATGATTTGAAACTTAGAGGGATTCTTGAGTCTTTCGTTCCGGCAGAAAGTTTAACCGCAGATCCCACTTACTACCAGACGCTTCCACCTTGGTCGAGAAGACTTATTGCCATGTCTAAACAGGAAGATAGCGCTGAATTTGCTCGTACCCAGATGTATTTAATTATGTGGCACTTGCATCGTCAGACTACTGGCGAAGAACCGCCAATGGATAGAAACGATCAAGATGCTTTTAATAAGTTTATTGACCAGACCTCAAAAGAAGCCTCTATTCATCTTGGAATCCGCATGGCTGCTAACTTAACACTGCCTCTTATTCCGCAATGGGAAAACTCAGAGATGAAACCAATGATGGATCTCTGGAATGAATACCAAGAACGGGAAGGCGTAAATGCGTTTCCTAGATTTATTGAAGAACATCCAGATTGGTTCTCCATTACCATGTCGTTATCTGAAAGTGAGACTGGTATTAGGGCAACAACCGATGCTTCGTATATGGCCAATAGACATAAAGACTTAATTGATGCGACAACAGTTCTTGGTGGTTCTGCCGGTAGTGCAAATCAATTTATACAGATGATCGTCAATCGCGATGATCGTCCTAATACCTACGATCCTGCAGCCCGCATTAACCAAATGGAAACTGAGTATGGAGTAAAACAAGATACCTATCGCGGAAGAAAAACTCCAGCTTCTGCATACATAACTCTTAAGGAGAAAAAGGGTTGGAAAGACTACATGGATTACAAGGCTATTCGCGACTATAGACTTTATGAATTAGGAATTGAGCAGGGTCTTGGCAAAGCCGCTTCTCCAAACATGAAGATTTCTGAAAACATAGTTGCAGATTTCAATGCTTGGAAAGAATCTCAAGCAACCGAAAATCCAGAATGGTACAACTCCTACAAAATTGGGGGTGCTGAAAACACTTATTCTATTGCTATTAAATTTGCAAGAATGGCTCTAAATAACAAAAAATGGATGGACGACCAATCTGAAACTTCATGGGTAAATCAGATGAAAGAATACATCGATTACAGAGACGTTACGGCGTATAACCTAGCGCGCGCCACAGACGAGGAAGAAAAAGACTTTTATAGACTTGATCTTCAAACAAAGGTAAATGCGCTAAAGTTGGAGAATACATCATGGGCTTACTACTATGACCGTTTCTTTGACGGAGACAATTTGGAAGTGATTAAGTAATGGCTACAGTTCGCACAGAAACACCAAAACCACCAGTATTGACAGAAGCACAAAAAAAGATGCTGGCTGAACAAGAAAGTAAATGGCAAGGACAAAAGTCGCTTAATCCTGCCGATGATAAGGCTGTGATCCTTGGATGGAACGCTACTGCTATTGGCGCTCCGGCATTTCCCGTTTACAAAAAAGGCTCTGAAGCCAAAGACGAATTTAGAAATGGTCTTTACGGAAATGACACAAAGGTATGGGAAACAGTAGGGAAACTTTATGCAATGGGAATTATTAAAGGAACCCCTGGAACTACTAAATTCCTAGATAGCGCCGTATCTTCCTACAATAAGTTAGTAGACCTTGCGGCAGGCAGCAGAAGCCAGTCCTTAATGGACATTGCTAGCATCCGCGCCGGATCAGCAGATGGAACTGGCACTGGCACTGGAAAATCTACCTACAAAACCTACACAACCTATACGGATAAGCAGGCTACTGATTTAGCCAAGGATACTTACGAGCTGTACTTGGGAAGACAAGCTACGTCTAAGGAAATTGCAGACTTCAAAACAGCTCTTAATCGCGCTGCTAAAGCCGCTCCTAGCGTTCAATTATCAAACACCAGCAAAAAAGGAGTAACTACTCAAAATTCCACAAAGGGATTTGATGAGGCTTCATGGGTTACTGGATACATTAGCGCTCGAATTGGTTTAGACAAGATTGACGAGACTGCTGGAAAAATTGGAACTACCAATGATGAGTTTGAAAAATACGAAGAACTTTACGGGTACAAACCAACAAAAGCCATGAGACTTCAAGACACACAAAATGTTCTGCAAGGAAAGACGACCCTAGAGGCTGTCGAAGCTCGTTACCGCGATCAGGCTAAGGCCTTATTCCCAGCGCTGCGAGAGGCTCTAGACCAGGGAATGAATGTGCGTCAAATTGCAGACACCAAGATTGCAGCCAAGGCACGTATTCTTGAGCAATCAGAAGAAAAAATTAACCTTTATGATCCTGACATCATTAAAGCCCTTAGCGCCAAAAATGACAAAGGTGAAAATGTCGTTATGACTGATGATGAGTTTGCAAGAAGCCTATACAAGAAACCTGAATGGTTAAATACTAAAAACGCCGTAGAAACCATGCGTAGCGCTGCTGACGACATTGTTAAAGAATTTGGATTTAGGAGATAGTTATGGCTGAAATGACCGTAGACCAAAGAGATGCCCTTCAGATTATTAAAGATGAATTTGATTCCTATGGCATTGGTGGACTTGCAGACGTTCTGTACAATTTAATTATTAACAATACAAACGCCAGAGGCGATGTTGCTACTGCTACCGTAAAAGCTGGGTTGCGCGCTAGTGATCCTTACAAGCAGAGGTTTGCTGGAAATGTTAAGCGCATGGAAAATGTCGCCAAATTAAAGGCTGAAAACAAAATGGTTCCTGCTGGAGCCGGTCCTTTAACCGAGGCTTCTTACATCGAAGCAGAAATTGGATACCGCGAAACGTTGCGCAAATACAATCTTCCGGCTGGTTTCTACGATGATTCTGCTGATTTTGTTAACTTAATTGGTAATGACATTCTTCCAGAGGAATTAGATTCCCGCGCCCGTCTAGCGCAACAGGCTGTTTCCACCGCTAACCCTGAAATTAAGCAACAACTAAAATCCCTTTATGGTGTTGAAGAAAATCAGATTCTTTCATTCTTCCTAGATCCTGAAAAGGCTCAGAATGTAGTCAAGGCTGGAAACGTTGCCGTTATTGCTGGTACTGCTCAAAAGTCTGGAATCACACTTAGCACTCAAGAAGCAGAATTATTGGCTGAGAAGAACGCTCCAGGGGCTACGGATGCAATTAACGCAGATACTTTGGCTGCAGGATTAGTTGGAAAAGCCGGACTAGAACAAGCGTCCGTATCAGGTGAAGCCTCTAGTGTTACTGGCGTTGACATTGTAGGCGCTGCTGGAGGCGATGCTGCCGCTAAAGCCAAGCTAGAAAAAGAGCGCCAAAAGCGCCAGGCAGAGTACCAATCCGCTTCTGGTATGGCTGAAACCCAGAAGGGCGTGGTTGGCTTGCAACGGGCTAATCTCTAATCCATAATTAGTAATCATCTCCTTCGTTGATAAATGGGGACACAGGCATCCGAGCGCTTGTGTCCCCTTCTTCTTGTGCTAGGCTTTTATTGAAGGTCCGTAGAGACGTACGGTAGCGACCACACCGCTTAGTTAGACCTTCAAACGTGTGTAGGTGGTTTAGCCCCAACTGGCCGGTTGGTGTCGTCCACGCAGCCAAGCTGCAAACTGATTTATTGGCCCCGCCGCGATGGTTATCCGCTATTGCGCGAAACGGAATTGGATACACAATGACAACCGAAAACTACACAGACGAAGACTTTTCTGACGAACAAGATGCTCAGGCTGAAGGTTCTGATGAGCGCAATGACCGTAAATGGGTTAGAGACCTAGAGAAGCGCGCTAAGGGTGCTGACACTGCCAAGGCTGAAGCCGAAGCAGCACGACGCGAACTAGCAATGCTAAAGGCTGGAATCGACCTAGAAACCCCGCAAGGAAAGCTGTTTGCGAAAGCATACGATGGCCTACCAACACTGGATGCGGTTAAAGCTGCTGCTGAAGAATATGGAGTTATACAAGCAATGAACGCTATTCCTGCAGAAGAACTAGATGCAATAGACCGCGTATCACGCGCTGGTTCTGTACCTGTTTCCACCCCAATGGATGATCCGTTCGCAATGCTAAACAACGCCGAAACGCCAGATCAAATTATCGAGATTCTAAAGAAGAACGGTATAACGATTGATAACGAGCAACCTGGTCAGTGGAAAGCCTTAGTCTAATTACAGTCTCGAAAGGACTAAATCATGGCTATTACCGCCACTAATACCGCAAGCCTTGACTTGCTTATAACAGGTTACGAGAAGTTAGCTTACTTCTCACTACGCCCAGAACTATTCTTCGACAGCGTATGTGAAGTTGGAACAACCAACCTAACAAACCCAGGTGCAGACGTTAAGTTCACTATCTTCAACGAACTTTCTGCTGCTACCACCGCACTAACCGAAACAACTGACGTTTCTCCAGTAACAATCGATGATGCTCAGGTAACTGTTACCTTGGCTGAATACGGTAACGCTGTTCAGACTTCTGCAAAGCTTCGCGCTTTGTCGTTCTTGGCAGTTAACCCAGTTGTTGCTAACGTACTTGGTTTCAACGCTGGTATCTCCATTGACAGCATTGCTCGCACTGCTGCTCAGGCTGGTACAAACGTTAAGTACTCAGGTGACGACGGTGACCGTAACGACGTAGACGCAGCAGATACCCTAACTGGTAACGATGTTCGTCGCGCTGTTGCACAACTTCGCTCCGCCAACGTTGCAACCTTCAATGGTGCATACAAAGGCATCATCCACCCAGACGTAAGCTACGACTTCCGTGGCGCTACAGGTGGAACCAACTGGTCAGATCCACACATCTACTCAGATCCATCCGGTATCTACAACGGTGTAATCGGTACATTCCAGGGCGTACAGTTCATGGAATCACCACGCGCACCATTGTTCGCTGATGCTGGTAACGGTACAAACGGAACTGGACTAATCGACGTTTACGGAACACTTATCATGGGTCGCCAGGCACTTGCCAAGGCATACTCAACTGGTGGTGGCTACTCAGCTAACCCAGTAATGGTAGATGTACCTGTAACTGACGCTCTTCGTCGTTTCGAAGGCATGGGTTGGAAGCACCTAGTTGGCTACGGCGTATTCCGTCAAGCTGCACTTCGTCGCATCGAATCTGCATCCTCAATCGGATCTAACTCCTAGTTGAGAACGGGGGGAGGGTTTCGGCTCTCCCCCCACACTCTTATCCAAAACTTTTAGAAAAGAGAAAACCATGGCTAAAGATGACAAAAAAGATATTGCCAGGGCGCAGCAAGCAGTTGCTACTAAAAAACAAAGAAAAGCAATTAATAGTGAAAAAAAAGCAACAAACAAATTTGTTAAAGAAATGGCTAAGCGTGGAGTCAACGTAGGTGGCTCTGGCTCAGTGTCAGCCCGTCGGCCGTCTGTGCCAGTCAAGCCGTCTATGCCAGTCAAGCAAGGAACAAAGAACAAAATGAAGGCTCAGGGAGCAAAGACAATGAGTTCACCAACATCAGGCTACGGCAGAGCAGGAAAGAAGTAATTATGTGTATCAAATGTGGGTGTGGCAAGAAAAAAGGTCAGCCTGGTTTTGGCAAAGGTAAGCCAATGGCAAAGATGGCTACAAAAAAGGAGGGTAAGTAACATGGCAGCGAAAAAACCAACTGGCGGTTCAGCAATGACTAGAAGCCAAAAAATAGAACAATATCGTAAAACAGCGTCAGCAATTAAAATTGCATCAACTAGGCCAAAGCCAACTGTAAAAACAAAACTAGAAAATAAAGTAAAAGAAATTAAGGGTGCATACGACAAAGTATCTAAGACGGGGATTCCTGTAAAAGGTGGACCTCGCCCAAAGATGCAGCGCATGGCGCAGCCAGCACTACCTAAGCGCACGGCGCAAAGAGGACCAAAGGGTCGTTAATCATGGCTGAAAAGAAAAAGACTCCACCGCCAATGGTTGCTCCACGCACCAAGGCTCCTAAGGACATGTCTCGTCCAAAGCCTAAAACTGTAGGGCAGAAGATTGTCAAGGAAGCACAGAAGATTGGCAAGGCCATTGGGAACATTGGTAGCACTACTCCTGCAAAAGAGTTAGAACAGCAAATGCTAAATGACTTCCGAGGATCCGCCGCTGAACGCGCTGGTCTTTCTTTTGATGAATACAAGAAATTGGTTCAGGTTAAGAAGTAGTTATGGTAGCCAAGAAGGACTCACGCTTAATACGTGCCGGTGTTTCTGGCTACAACAAGCCAAAGCGTACGCCGAGTCACCCTAAGAAGTCGCACGTAGTTGTGGCTAAAGAGGGTGGCAAGGTGAAGACTATTCGTTTTGGTCAGCAAGGCGTTACTGGCGATAAGAAGCCAACAGCGCGTCAAAAATCATTCAAAGCTCGCCACGCTAAGAACATTGCTAAAGGCAAGATGAGCGCAGCTTACTGGGCTAATAAGGAGAAATGGTAATGAGTAAAACATCAAAGCACTACCTTAAAAGCGGAAAAGAATACACAGGCGCTGTTCACAGAATGAATGGACAAGTTCATACTGGCGCAACCCACACCGCAAGTAGTAAAGTTTTAACACATGCAAAGCCTAAGAAAGCAGGCAAGAAGTGAAGAAGCAAGTATGGGATAAGCCAAATCCTAAAAAGAAGTCAAAGGCGCTAACGCCGAAGCAGAAGTCCAGCGCCAAAGCGCGCGCTAAAGCTGCTGGTCGCCCGTATCCAAATCTAATTGACAACATGGCTGCTGCTCGAAAGAAGAAGTAATGCCTACCTTTGAACCGCCTGTCGGATCTTACAATCCACCGGTCTACCCTTGGGCTAAACAAGAAGCGCCATTTCGGTACTACCAAGGCACTCCCAAAGGCAAAAACATTTACGTCAAGCCAGATGGCACTGTGGTTGAAAACCATGATCCAGGCAACGCTATCTACATTTATCTTGGTGGACACGTTTACACCGATCTCAGCGCTACAGAAGTTTCCATTTTGCAGGCAGCAGGCTATACGGTTGTTGCATGACAATTCATCAAGAACAAGTGCATCCAGAGTTTGTTGCGGGGTGCTTTATGTGCAAGGTTTCCTCAGTACAACTTAATGCTGGCGCTGTTAACAGCAACCCTAAGTTCCAAGAGGTAGAGGCTAGGGAGAAGCGCTGGGATAAGGACATGCCAGCCTATAAGCGCCTCAGAGACCAAGGTTACCAACCAAAGGGTATTGACGGTGCTGCGGTCCTAGAACGTGACGCTACGACCCGTTTTGAGATCGAGAGCGGTACTGCATACAGGGGTAAAGGTAAAATGGTCCAAGAAGCGGTAAACTTTGTAGAGGATCTAACAGGAAAATCAGTGCTAGAACCTGTTGTGACACCAAAAGCTCAGGAGGCTAAAGTATGACCAACGCACAAGACTGGATTGAGGGAACTCGATTCCGGCTCATGTCTGGCCACCAAGAGCAATTAAACCGCCTAAGTTCTGGTTATAGCGCTGGATCTGGGTCTATGGCATTTGATTTTGACATTTCTGGCATCCGCGCTGGGACTGTACTTAGCGTAGGAACTTCCACTTTCTACGTCTGGGAAGTAAGCACAACTCTAAAGACTGCTACCGTTCAGGCTTCATGGGATGGCACTACAGACCAAGATTGGCCAACAGGAACCGTAGTTCGCGTAGCTCCACGCTTTACAGATGCTCAAATCCTGCGCGCTGTTAACGAAGATATTAACGATCTATCTTCCCCATCCAATGGTTTATTCCAAGTCGGAACGTCCGAACTTACTTACGACTCAGCGCTGGTTGGCTACGACTTATCTCTAGCGCCAAACATGATTTCTCCTATTGAACTTCGGGTAGAGAACCCAGGCAGCTTTAAGGAGTGGACTCGTATCCCAAGCCACAAGTACCGCATTGTTAAGGGCGCTCCAACTGGAGATGAAGGCTTTGAGTCCGGCATGGCTTTGTTTTTGTACGACATGATGGCTGGCGCTACAGGTGATCGTTTACACTTGAGTTACCGCAAGGGATTCAACCAACTATCTAACTCATACTCCACTAAAATTTCTACTGGCTTACCTGTGAGTGCTTGGGACATCCCACCTATCGGAGCTGCTATTTCCCTAATGGCTGGTCGCGAGATTAAGCGCTCCTTTGTTGAGTCTCAAGGAGATTCCCGTCGTGCAGCTGAAGTTACAGGTGGCAAGTCAACTGAATCAGTAATTGCCCTACAGCGCTTACGTTTACAGCGCATTACTGCTGAGAAGCAAAGGTTGGACGGTTTCTACCCGATCATTAAGGACGCCTAGTGAGTATCCATAATTATGGTTTAAGCCTTGGCGCTTATTTTGGAGCTGCGCTTAATACTTCTACAACTTCTGCTACTAATTTAGTACCATCAATCTTTCCTATTGCTATTGACGGTAACCCTTACAACCTTGATCTAAACAACCCTAGCGGTGGTAACTTCTACCGTCGTGATTCAATCGCCCTGCTTCGCACCCAGGCTGACAGCGCTAGAACTGCTGGAGAATCTTCGGTATCTCCTGAAATCTTTTGGCGTAGATCGTTTGACTCTTGGCATAGCGGTGCTGGCCAGACTCACGCAGACCGCGAAACCTCTAACCCTTACCGCTTCCGCAGCTCAAAGGGAATGAACGTCTGGGATAAAGGTCAACTAAAAGCTCTTAATGATGTTGAAGCAAAGAACATCTCTACGGCAACTATCACTGCTGCCACTCGTAATGGAACAACGGTTACCTATACAGCCATAAATAATTTTTACGCTGGTCAAACTGTAACTGTAACTGGAGTAATTTCTACTGGAAACACTGGTGCAACTGCTGGTTCTGGGTTCAACTTAACTAGCGCTACCGTTGCTACTGCTACCGCTACGCAATTTACTGTAACTAATGCTTTGTCAGATACTTACACTTCTGGCGGTATTGCTACTTCTGCTAATAACAACGCGGCTGGTGATGCAAACATTGGTTTAGTGGTCGCTGGATCTAGATTGTATTGGTACAACGGCAATACAACTCGCTACACTTCTAGCACTAATGCAGGTGCTTGGTCTTGGACTACCGTTACAGGAACTGGCGCTAACGCTCCTGCCGGCATTTCTTCCGATGGTAAAAATGTTTGGATAGCGCACACTGATGCTATTTACAAAACTGATACATCTGCAAGTTCCGCAAGTTCTTTTTCTTCCGCTCCGTCAACTCACACTTGGACTGGAGTTTGGTTTAATAAAGGAAAGTTGTTTGCTAGCGCTAGTGATTTCAAGTTGTATGAAATTAGCAATGCTGGAGCCAAAAGTGTAATTATAGATAAAAATACACTTGGTTTTACCTGGACTGCCTCTACTGGTGTTGGTGGATATCACTATTTTGCTGGATACAACGGAGATAAGTCTTTAATTTACAAGGCAACTCTTACTGCTGAAGGAACTGGATTAGCTGCTCCCATAGTTGCTGGTGAACTTCCAGATGGTGAACTTGTTTTACATCTAGATGGATACCTTGGTTACTTAATTATCGGAACATCTAAGGGCGTTCGCTTTGCTAGCACTGATGCCAATGGTTACATGACTATCGGCGGGCTTATTGAAACTGGTCAACCTGTTTACGCTTCTGAAGGCCAAGATCGCTTTGTCTGGTTTGGTTGGGGCAATTATGATTCAGTATCCAGCGGTCTTGGTCGCATGGACTTGGCTGAATTTACAGCGACTCTAACGCCTGCCTACGCTTCAGATTTAATGGCAGGCAAACCAGAGCTTAAATCTTCAACAAGTTCTCCCATTGCTGCAGATCCAATTCTAGGTGATGTTAAATCAATAGTTACCTACAACAACAAGCGAGTATTTGCCGTAGCCGCTAAAGGTATCTTTACTGAAGTTACCGCTAAGGTCCCACTGGCCACTTTAGATACTGGTCTTATTTCTCATGGAATTATTGACACTAAGTACGCAGCTTTCTTGGATGCTCGCATGGAACCTCTGGCTGCAAATACTGTTATCAAACTCTCCCACTCCACAGACTCTGGAACATTTACCGCTGCCGGATCGCAAGATTCAGATTCTTACGTTTACACTGGCGAATTTTTCGTAGGAAAACAAGGTAGAAATTTTGAAATCAGAGTTACTTTTGGAGACATTACTCCAGCTACTTTAGTAACGTCAGACGTTACCTGTACTGGATTTATGATTCGTTCATACCCATCTCCTAAACGGGTAAGTAAATTTACTGTTCCAATTATGCTTTTTGATTCTATCAACGTGGCAGATCGTGATTGGGCTGGAAATCCTAGCGCAGACTTTGAGTTTTTGAGCAACCTGCACAAGGGTCAACTACCCTTCACCTACCAAGAAGGCGATATTTCGTATACAGTTGTAATGGACGATTATCAATGGCTTCCTGAAAAACGCTCAAATGTAAGTGGTTGGCAGGGAACTTTTGTTGCCGTCCTTCGAGAGATTCTGTGAGGTTCTAAATGGCTCGTCGTGAGTATACTGCTGGATTACCGACTACGTTGCTTAATGCTTTACCTGCTGGGCAACTTAGTTTTACCATAACAAGTGATACCAACTGGCCAACTAGCGCCACTTATGACTTCTTTGTCACTATTGACGGTGGAACAGCGCAAGAAGAAAGAATTTTATGTTCTGCTCGCACAGGCACAGCAGTAACTGTAGCTACCTCTGGTCGCGGTAAAGACAGCACTGGCGACAAGGCTCACGCTGCAGGTGCAACTGTATGGCCTTCATGGTCAGCGCAAGATGCTGATGAAGCTAACGCTCACATAAATTCAACAGGATATGCAACAGAATCAATAGCCGTACATGGTCTTGGATCTGGCGATGGCGTTGTGGTTGGCACAGACAAGACTCAAACACTAACTGCTAAGACTTTAACTGCTCCAACTATCACTAGCCCAACCATTTCTGGAACTATTACTGGTGCTGTTGTAACTAGCGCAAACATTGTTGATGGAACTATTGTTGATGCTGACATTAATGCTAGTGCTGCTATTGCTCAATCTAAAGTTGCTAGTTTAACTACTGATCTTGCTGCAAAAGCCCCACTTGCTAGTCCAACATTTACTGGAACTGTTGCCGGTATTACAAAAACAATGGTTGGTCTAGGTAGCGTAGACAATACCGCTGACTCAGCAAAGCCAATATCTAGTGCCACACAGACTGCGCTAGATGGAAAATCTGGAACAGCGCATGGACACGACTACGCAGCATCTGGTCATAGTCACTCGTACCTATCTACATCGGGTGGAACTGTATCTGGTGACTTAACTGTAACTGGAAATACAACCTCTAACTTCTACTACTCAAGCGTTGGATTCCAAAGCGCTGGAGGAACTATTGAAACTTTGGGTAGTGGACCAATCCAAACTAACGGTGTTGAAATTTCTGGAACTATTGTAAGACCACGCACTGGAGGTACCGGTTCTGTTGGTAGTAGCGGTCAAAGATTTATTAAAATTTACACAACCCAAGCAGCCGATGTAAGTTCAGACCGTAGACTAAAAGCAGAAATTGTTGATTCAGCATTAGGTTTAGATTTTATTAACGACTTGCGACCAGTTTCTTACAAACTTTTAAGTGATGAAGAAAACCGTATTCATTACGGTCTGATTGCTCAGGAAGTAAAGGAAGCAGTAGATAACTCTGGTGTTAGCGATTTTGGTGGTTGGTGTGAAAACCCTGAATCTACCCAGTCGCTTGCTTATGATGAATTTACTTCTCCAATGATTAAAGCAATTCAAGAATTGTCCGCACAGGTAGAAGCCCTAAAGGCTCAGTTGAATCAGGCGTAAAAATGATTCTCTTGAACGCAGCTGGACAGGCTTCCCAGGTAATCGGGTTTATACTTTTACTTGTAACTGCTCTCGCTGGACTAGGAAGATTCTTTATTTTCAACCCATTGCGTCGTGAAATTCAGGATGCGACACGCCCAATTCACCCCTCTAGTAATGGCGGCCTCAGTCTCCCAGATGTAGCGCGGAAATTGGATAAATTAGAAGCCCGTCAAGATCACACCGACGCGCAGCTAGATTTAGTTATTTCATTACTGCGTAAATAGCACTTTCCGTATTAGGGTGTTAAACAACATTCCTGATATGGAGATGATGAATGTCAATTACAGATAAGTTAGCCAGCGCTGTACCGATAAAAGTTGGTAAAACCTGCAGCATGTGTTCGATCCTTGCGCAGCTAAAAAATGAAGATAGAGAAGCAATACTAAGCGCTATGTCCATTCCAATGACTGAACCAAGGCGCATCACAGATAGACAGATTTCAGATATCCTCCAAAGCGAAGGGTACGAAATTTCTTCCAACTCGGTGTTCCGCCACCGAAGAAACCACATGGACATTAAATGAGCCTTGAAGATAAGTTAAATAACATTGACCTAGATAAGCAAGAAAAACCACGCGCTGAGATCGGACTAGATGGCGGTGAGTTTACTACCGGACCATTGACCGAACCTATCGGTGAAGACTGGTCGCCAATCCTAAAATCCTTTGGACTAGATCCTGACGTATTTGAGGTCGAGGGTGACAAAGTAAAAATGTCCAAGTGGCAACAGTCAAAGCGCCTAGAAAATGGTGACCGCGACACAGTATGGATGTACAGCTACAAGGCGATCTTTAAGAGGCGTACCGAAGCGAGCATCAGCAAGGACGAGTTCGACGCTCTACGGGCTTCTGTGGAGCGCTGGAAGCCAATCAGAAAGACACTAGGAACTGGTCTCGGAGAACCATCGTCATTCGTAGTCCATTGGGCAGACTGGCAGCTCGGTAAGAGCGGTGTTATTGAAACCGTAGACCGCGTGTATGAGTCTTTTGAGAAGACAGAAAAGCGCATTAAAGAACTTAAGAAAATGGG
>Ga0209354_10000369_pt1 | contig 21354 bp, 18 predicted proteins | sample LauGreSpBDMM15DD_2_FD_187562 | JGI IMG/M metagenome (GOLD analysis project Ga0209354, IMG submission 187562) | Freshwater lake microbial communities from Lake Michigan, USA - Sp13.BD.MM15.DD (SPAdes) (version 2) | ecosystem: Environmental > Aquatic > Freshwater > Lake | place: Lake Michigan...
AATTCTAAAAAATAAAAATCTAGGAAAAAGGTTGGATTATTGCGGGTTTTGCGGATGAGTCCATGTATTGCGGGTTTTTGCAGGAAACTATCGGTGTCCTATATGTCAGTCCATACTTGTGGTAAGGTATTTAAAAATACGAATTTTGCTAATAAAAAAGTATTTTAATTATCATCATATAAATGATTTTGTTGTAAATTTTATCTATACAATCTTACGACGAAGATGAGGTTTTTATTTAATTAATTATTTAATTAAAGTCATTTAAAGATAAAAGAATATATAATAATAAAATGGAAAAAACACAAGTTGACATAAAAACTCTTATAAAAACTAGCGATATACATGTATATGACAATACTAAATTAATTGACAAATTAAAAGAACATTTCTCTGAAGAAGAGCAAAAATTGTATGTATCCAACTTGTTTTTATATTTAAACTATCATCCAGTTGATGATTTTGTTGTAAATTTAGAAAATGTATGGAAATTTATAGGATTTTCAAATAAAGCAAATGGGAAAAGATTATTAAAACAACATTTTACTGAAAATAGAGATTATAAAATAATTTTCATCCATTCGAATGAAAATAAAACTTTGCTCATCCGTTCGGATGAGCAAAAAAATAAAGATAATAGATGTACAACCGTCATCCGTACGGATGACGGTAAATTTAGAAGTGAAAATATAATGTTGAATATAAATACATTTAAAAAATTATGTTTAAAAAGCAATACTGATAATGCAGACAAAATACATGATTACTATATAAAGTTAGAAATGGTTTATAACGAATTAATGAAAGAACAATTAAGAGAACAAAAGACATTAGTAGAAGAACAAAAGACATTAGTAGAAGAACAAAAGACATTAGTGCAAGAAAAGGAAAAATTACTTTTAGAACAAAAGAAAGAATTAAACAAATACAAAGAAAAAGTCTACGAAGAAGTCGAAAAAAGAGGATTTGTGTATGTTATAAAAACTGATAGTTATAATTTTTATAAAGTAGGTAAAACAAAGGATATTGTCATAAAACGTGTAAAAGGACTTCAAACGGGAAATGTAAACAATATTCAAATCTTGATGGAATTTCCAACAAGCAATCCAGATTTGTTAGAACGTACAGTGCATTATATTCTTGATAGATATAGGTGTAATTCAAATAGAGAATTTTTTGATTGTGATTTCAAATATATACAAAAAATTATTGAAATATGTGGAAATACAATAGATACATTAAAATCAACTTATCAAAATATTTTTAATTCACAATCTATTAACAACATTGATAAAGAATTTTTTATAAATATAGACAAGTTTAAAGCAAAAGAAAATAATGATCATAAAGCAAAAGAAAATAATGATCATAAAGCAAAAGAAAATAATGACAATCAATTTTATCAATGGTTAGATAAAAACGTAATATTAAAAAAAGGTGGTGTTTTACGTTTAAAAGATGTAGTAACATTATATACAGGTAAAAAATTACATCCTAAAGCAGCAAGTATTTTACGATTAGAATTAGAAATGTATATTAAAAATAAATATACATGTATAAAAAGTAAATATTCTGATTCAAGTTTCAATGGTGTACGTTATAAAGGTTGGTTAAATATTGATATTGATATTACTTGATTACTTGATTTCTAAAAAAAAAAAATATTTGTATAATATATAAAATGAGTAATTTTTTAAGAGATATTAAAGCAGCACAAAAAAGTCTTAAAAAGATATCAACCAAGAAACAAATCGGTAATGCAGAAATGCAATCAGCTCTTCTTTTAGCAAAAAAAAGTCTTAAAAAGGCTTCTGATAGAAAGTTGTGTGGTAAAGGAACAATTCTTTCAAAAGGAAAATGTCGCTCTATTAAAAAACGTTCATCTAAAAAACGTCGCTCTATTAAAAAACGTTCATCTAAAAAACGTCGATCAGTTAAAAGACGTTCATCTAAAAAACGTTCATCTAAAAAACGTCGATCTGTTAAAAGACATTCGTCTAAAAAACGTTCATCTAAACGTCGATCTGTTAAAAAGGGTGGATCTAGAAAACGTCGTTCTGTTAAAAAACGTTCATCTAAAAAACGTCGTTCTGTTAAAAGACGTTCATCTAAACGTCGATCTGTTAAAAAGGGTGGATCTAGAAAACGTCGTTCAGTTAAAAAACGTTCATCTAAAAAACGTCGTTCTGTTAAAAGACGTTCATCTAAGCGTCGATCTGTTAAAAAGGGTGGGGCTAGAAAACGTAGTTCTATTAAAAAACGTCGGTCTGTTAAAAGACGTTCATCTAAAAAACGTCGTTCTGTTAAAAGACGTCGTTCTTCTAAAAAGGGAGGATCTTATTTAGAAAAGGCTTTAAGTAAAGGAAAAGCTTTATCATCAAAGGCTTTAAGTAAAGGAAAAGCTTTATCATCAAAGGCTTATGCAAAAGGAAAAGAATATGCATCAAAAGGAAAGGAATATGCATCAAAGGGTTATGAAAAAGGAAAAGAATATGCATCAAAGGCTTATGCATCTTATTAAAAAGTAAAAAGATCTTTTACTACCCGCAAAAACCGCAATAGCAACCAGTTTTCCCTCAAAAAAATAGTGATTGCGGGTTTTTATAAGAGAACTTACAAAACACCGCAAAACACCTCAAAACACCGCAAAACACCTCAATGAATTAATTTAATTAATTAAATAATAAATAGAATTACAAAAAATAAAGTTATTTTGTATAGTTAATGTATTTTTATATCAAAACATCAAAATATATTAATAGAAAAAGGTCTAAGTTATACATGTTTTTATCATCGATAAATAAATTAGAAATGACAAAGATGGAATGTATAGAAAAAAAAATAGAAAAATTAAGTGAAAAGATGAAATATTTAAAAAAAGTATCGAATAAAATGAAAATAAAAAGGATAAAGTGTAAAGATGATTTTATTATATGTAAGGAATTGTATACAAACTTGTGGTTTCTAAAATGTAAAAATCTAATTTTTTTTTATATTAAAAAAGATAAACTAGATAATATAGAAAATGATATTAACGATACGTTAAAGTACACATTTATAATATACGAGACGAGTTTTCATTATATTTTCTTTTGTACTTCGCATGATTTAAACAACATTGATAATTTTTTAAAAGAATTAATATTACATTATTCTGATAAAAGATTTTTAGTAATGGTAAATCTAAACAACAGTAAAAATGATGTTTTATTTTCAAATATTATTATTTTGAATCCATATATATACGATTCTAATCATAATCACAAGTTGTATAAAGAAAGGGTTACATTAGAAACTGTTACATTAGAAACGGTTAAAGAAGAAATAGTTACATTAGACAAGATACATATTATTATAGAATATATAATAGCATATAAACATTTGTCTCCTCATTATTTTCCTCTTTAATTTACAGGTTTAATTTACTTTCTTACAATATCAAAATTTTTGTTAAAATAAGAAATTGTATGTTGTAATCCTTCTTTAAGTGGTGTAAATTGTATATCTTTTATATACTTTTTTATTTCATTATCATTTGTGGTTTTTTTATATTGACCATCTGAATAATTTGTATTGTAAATAATATTAGTTGTATCAAACTCGTAAATGTCACAAATAGTATGTATTAAATCCTTAATTGAAATTTCATCACTTTCTGGTGGACTAACAATAACAGATACTTCATTACCTTGAGATGAAAACTCGTAATCAATAAAATGAATAATAACTTTAGCTAAATCATCTGCATATAAAAATTGTCTAATTGCACTTCCTGTACCATATACTTCTAGTGGTGTATTATTTTTTTTAGCATTATAGACTTTGTGGATTAATCCTGGTATAACATGTGAAGCTTGTAAATGATAATTGTCATTTTCACCATACAAATTAGTAGGTGTAATATTAACAACTTTAAAATCTTTTTTCTTTTTTTGCAATAATTCTGATGCTACATGTAATATTCTTTTAGAATATGCATATCCGATATTAGAATCATGAGGTAAACCATTATGTAATTGATCACTTGTTAGTGGATAAACAATATTATCATTTGGAAAAATACAAGTTGATAAAATATTAATTAAAAGATTTACATTATATTTATCACAAGAATTTACAATATTAAGATGTATTTTTGTATTATCTATTAAATATGTATAATTATTATTCATATTTTGATATACACCTCCTACACGACTAGCCAAATGAACAACAATATCAGGATTTATTTTATGAAATACACTTTCTATTTCGATTTCATCTCTTAAATCACAATCTTGACTAGACAAGAAAATGTATTCGTGATTTTCTTTTAAATTTTCTTTTAAATTTTCTTTTAAATTTTCTTTTATAATTTTTTGCAAAGATGTACCTAACATGCCATATCCACCTGTTACTAAAATTTTCATTTGATATTTACTCTAAAAATATTTTTTATTTTTAAACTAATAAAATATTTAACAATTATTCAATTGTGTCTCTAATATATTCGGTAAATGTATTTCTCATAGGATGCGGATTGTCCAATCCTTCACATTTTTACTATCGGGTTCGGCTACTTATATATCATAAAATAAATATTCATTAGTAATTTCTTTCTTGGGAATATTTATTAACCAATTATTAATTGTTTCTTTTAATAAATCAAGTCTGCTTTTCCATTCTTTTTGATCTCTTATTATTGATATACCAGTCTTTTTACATAATTTAAAACTTGAAGGAATTTTATCACCATTTTCATTTATGTATTTATCAGGATTAAATCTAATAAATATAACTGGTCTATTTCCAAAATCTTGGAATAGTTCCATTATACGCATATTTTCACAAGAATCATCATAGTTGTCATGTTTATTTTCATCACATTCCGTAATAACTACATGTGTAAATTTATCTATATATACATCAGGACGTCTTTTAGAACATCCACCTGTTTGTTTGTCAAATACCATAATTTCATCTTTAAATTCTTCTTTAAGAAAATCTGTCATGTGAACTTCCTTAACTTTGTAATTTCTAGAGATTTTTTCATTAGGGAATTTATGAACAAAACATCTTACACAAAAACCTTTATATTTAGAATTAGGATTACTATATGTTATTTTACATTCTAAACACATTTTATCTTTTACATTAATCATATCTTCTTTTTTATGTTTTGAACAATACAATCCTATATTTTCATTTGCTAAATTAAATTTTGGTCCTAAAATATCACAACCATTTTCTTTACATCTTTTTGTTTTTATATTAATCATATATTCTTTTTTATGTTCTGCACAATATTCAAAATTTTTATTTACATAACCATAAGATGATTCTTTATTACAATTTTTTTCTTTACATTTTCTTTTTTCTATAACATTAACCATATTTTCTTTAGTATGTTTAGAACAATAAATACCTTTTTTTTCATTTGGTAAATTAAATTGCGGTTGTTTATTACAATTTTTTTCTTTACATTTTCTTTTTTCTATAACATTAACCATATTTTCTTTAGTATGTTTAGAACAATAAATACCTTTTTTTTCATTTGGTAAATTAAATTGTGGTTGTTTATTACAATTTTCTTCTTTACATTTTCTTTTTTCTATAACATTAACCATATTTTCTTTAGTATGTTTAGAACAATAAATACCTTTTTTTTCATTTGGTAAATTGAAATAAGGTCGTTTATTACAATTATCTTCTTTACATATCATTATAATCTTTTAAATATAATATAAATTCAATTTATAAAATTTCATCTCTAATATATTCTGTATATGTTGATCTAAAAGTACAGGGAAATCTCAAATTACCATCTGTAGTAAACTCAAAGAACTTTGTCCATAAATTACGTCCTTTGAATTGGTCAAAGTTTTCAACGCATTTTTTATATAAATCTTTACGTTCTTCTTTAGTTCCCATTGGTCGAACCTTGCATTTTATAAATTGTTGTTTTACTGGAACATTAATTACCCAAACAATTAAATTTTCATCAGCTCCACTTGTATCTTTTTCTAATGTATAATCTATAATTTTAAATTCAGAATCTTGAAAATCTTTATATTTAAGTAAATCAGATGATCTTTGTTTTATTTTATAAAACGAATCTTTATTTCTTACCATAGTTCCTTCGTAACCTTGTTCTAAAAAAATAGTATGGTAATTCTTTATTTCTTCTTCATTTTTAACTAAAAAAGTTTCTACGTATATTAATTTTTCATGTATTAATTTGGAATATTTGTCAATTAAAAGATCTTTTATTTTTTTAATTCTTTCTTCAAATACAAGTTTTGTGTCAATTAAATCATAAATGTGGTATTCAATTTTACATAAATTATCAAGTTCTTCTTTTGTTAATTTTTTTGTTTTTCTAAGTACACCCAATTCTTCAAAATTAACTTTATTAGTGTAAAGTTCACCATCTAATATTAAACCTTTTGGTAGTTTTTGCAATTCTTCATACAACTTTCCTGATTCTTTAATTATATTATATTCTTTTCCTTGTCTTGTTGTGATTTTTCCAGTTGTTGTATTATAAATCATTCTAAAACCATCTAATTTACATTGAACATAACATGGATATTTTAGTTTTTTATATTGTTTTTTAAAATCTTGAGCCAACATTGGAAGTGTGGTTTCATTTACATTTTCTTTTACTTCTTTTTCATTTACTTCTTTTTCATTTACATTTTCTTTTACATTATCTATTACTTTAAATTGTTCAATATCGCGTTTTTTAATCCATTTACTATTAGCTTCTGCTATTGCTTGTGTAAAATGTGTAGTTTTATTAGCTTTATTTATATTTTTTCCTGAATTAATTTGACGTCTTGTTTCGATTAATTTGCTATATCCATATAGAGTTACAATGACAGAGTAGTCAGTATATTTTTCTACTTTTAATTTCCAGGTTTTAGTTTTACCTTTTATATCTTTTCCAAAAAGAGTTTGGAATTCGTGTACTTCAATTGGTTCGTGCATTTCAATTGGTTCGTGTACTTCAATTGGTTCGTGCACTTCAATTGGTTCGTGTACTTTAATTGGTTCAGTCATTGAATAGTTCTTTATTTTTATATTTAAATTTAAATTTCAATTTTTAATTTCAAAGAAGACAACAACGCCACTAAACTGAAAAAAATTGAATTTAAATCACAAATTATAATGAATTGTGTATTGATTAATGAACTCTAAAACAAAATCTCAATTGAAATTTGAATTAGCAAAAACAGAAAGAAGTAGAAAATTCGCATGGAAAAGTTATTTTAAAGAATCGGAATCTTATAGATTATTTGTTTCTTCTGTTTTAGAAAATGGTCACCTTACAAAATCGCAAAAAAGAATTCTTAAAGAGTTGTATTTGAATCAAGAAGATAATCATAAAACATGTATAATATGTTCAGATGTAATATCTGAATCTTTAGTTATATCAAAATGTGGTCATATTCATCATAAAGAATGTTTAATTAACTGGACAAATATAAACAATAGTTGTCCAATGTGTAGAGATGTAATAACTGAATTAATAGATTTATAAAATGTATATTTTGTAAATAAAGAATAAAATTTGATTAAAAAAATAAGCAAAAAAGCCCAAGAACCTATGTTCTTGGGCTTTTTTGCATGTATAGAATAATTTTTATTTGATAATTTAATAAATTTTATTTGATTTATAACGATAATTTAATAAATTTTATTTTGTTTTTATATAATATAAAATACAAATGTCGTTACAAAAAATATTATTAGGAAAACGCCCATTAGGAGCGTATTATCAATCATGGTCTTGCCCATGGGCAGGTTCCGCGTCCAATTTAGATTTAGCAAAAATCCCTTCGCCAATCAATGTTATTTTCTTATCTTTTGCGAAACCAAATGGTTCTTATGTAAAAGGTTCAATGTCTTTTAGTGGTACAGGTCTTGATTTTTCATCAGATTTTGCAGTAGTAAAAGAAGCTATTCAAATTCTACGTAATAGAAACGTAGTTGTAATGTTAAGTGTTGGTGGAGCAACCTATCCGTTTGATGGGTTCAATCCTAGATCAGTAGTTGATTTTGCAAATGATCTAGGAGTAGATGGTATAGATATTGATTGGGAACCTCATGGTGGAAATTCTGAAGCGCATCTTTTAGGTCCAATTATAAATGGAGTAAGAAGTATATATCCTAATGGATTAGTTTCAATTGCTGCATTTTCAATAGGTGCATATGGAGCTGGAGAATTTGCGAATTCTACTCCAGCTGGACAGAATACAGGAATGTGTATTCCTGGTTTACAATCAAATGGTCATCAATTAGATTTCATTTGTTTAATGAGTTATGATGCAAGTCCAGTATATGATCCAGTTACAGCATTTAAAGCATATAGAAGTTATTATAATGGACCTATTTTAATTGGTGCAGAAGTACCTCCAGAAGCTTGGGGTGGTCATGTGATTACTCTATCAGAAGTAGAACGATATTCAAAATGCACAATAGATGATGTAAATAAATCAAATGGTTTATTTGTTTGGAGTTATCAAAAAAGTGGAGAACCAAGTTCAATGTCAATTATTAATACAGCTTCTAAAATTTTTAATTCACAATCGACTCCTGCACCAACACCAACACCTGCTAAACCAACACCTGCTAAACCTGCTAAACCTGCTAAGCCTGCTAAACCAACGCCTGCTAAACCTGCTAAACCTGCTAAACCTTCTAAACCTTCTAAACCAACGCCAACACCAACACCAACACCAACGCCAACACCTAATTTGTCATCTCCTATGTGGGCGCCAAATACATCATATTCGATTGGTCAAAATGTTATGTATGGTGGTGAAAAATATTCTTGTATTCAAAGCCACACTTCAATAATAACATGGGAGCCTTCAATTTATACACAGGCGCTTTGGAAAAAAATGTAAAAAAAAAATTGAAAAAAAAACAAAAAAGAGTAAAAAAATACCTATATTACAATGTGTACTCTCGAACAATCTATTGCTATGATGAACAAACTTTCTTTGAATGAAAAATCGCCAAACGAGTATAATTTTATTAATTCAAAAACTGCTATTTTAACTGCTGGTGAATACAAGGGTTATTCTTGTTTTATTACAGAAGTAAGTCCTATGTGTATTGAACTTTTATTTAGAGAAGATACTTATGTTTTTGTAAATGAAAATGATGAAAAAAAAATTGGTGACAAAATTGTTACTGAATTTGGAAAATATACAATTCTTGATATTATTCCAGAAATGTATGAAATCTGTACAAAAAATGACGAACGTATTCGTTTGCCATGTGAAGCATTTAACGATATTGGAGAAGTAATTGATAAAAAATATACTACTCATTATGGTAAAAGTGGTAAAATAATTAGAAAAATTGGTAGACAATATTGTGTATATAATAATCATTATGTCATGTTTACAAAGAATATGATAAAACATTTAAAAGATGATTTGTTTGTAGTAAAATGTGGAGAATACAAAAATAAAATTGGAAAATTGTTTAAAATGCATGAAAAAAAATTTACAGTAGTGTTGGATACTAATGGTAAAAAGATAAATAATATTGTTTGTGTAAATAAAAATGGTGAAGTTGTTTGTAGAAATATTTTAAAAAGTGATATTTTTAACGTTGATGTTATATTGAAATCTGAAAATAAATCTGTTTACTTTAAAGTAAATAAGGTTATTTCTGAAAATCCATTAATTGTATCTGGTATTAAGTACATGAGTAATAAACAAGATGAAAGTGTTATTACTATAAATGATATTGATATAATTAATTTTAAAATAATTGAAAAGAAAAAATCTAAATACGAAGAAAATAATATGGATGAAAAGACCGATGAAAAGACATATTATACAGAAGTTAAAGAACAAGAACAAGAACATGATAAAGACGATGAATATGATGACGAAAGAGAAATTGACCAATACGATGATGAAAATAAAGATGATGAAAATAAAGATGATGAAAATAAAGATAATAACAGAGACAATAAAATATATGAAAATTTAGAAGTAGAAGTAGAAATGAAGAGTACATTTAAAGATGCTGGAAGATTAAACTTTATGGAAAATAAATTATCAGAAAAGGATAATCAAGTATTAAAATTAATAGAAAAATGTAAAAAATCATTTGAATATGATACAGAAAATACTTTTATAATAATTAACAAAGTACATGAATGTATAGAGTTATTCAAGACTGATATTTTAAAATTAAAAGAAACTGATGCTAACAAAAAGAATGTAAAAAATATTGAATTGATAAAAAAGACAGATTATACATTTATAGTTGCACTTTTCTTATTATATGACATGGTTAAAAATGGTTATATAATGCAAAAATCATTAGATGATTATATTGAAAAACTATACAATGACAATTATTTAAAAGGCACGTTTATTTCTGGAAGTATCTTTTTACGAAAGGATAAAAGTGTAGGTTTTTCTACTATTTTTTCAAAAATTCAAATGACAGATATTGAATATGAAAGTACAAAAGAATTATTAAAAAGAAAAAATCATCTAGAAGTGATAAAGATTATGGTAAACAATTGCGATAAATTATTACAAGATATGTTTGGTAAAATTATATTCAATAATAATAACAAAATAGAATATATTCCTATTGTTAGAAATAATAAAATGGAAAATTATCCAAAATATTTTTTAACTAGTAAAGATTTAATATCAAATAATATATCAAATGATGCTAAACGTATATTAACTAGTCCATTAATTAACAAATGGGTTTCAGAATTAAGAAAAAAGGAAAAGTGTATAGAAAACAAAAAAACCAAAGAGATTTATAGATATATTATAAATAATTTTTATAAAGCTCCAATCATATTAAGTAGTGTTGACATACAAAGTGATGTAAAATATATAGAATTAAACAGAGTTTATAACAAATATGTATCAAAGTTGGATATTCATTTAAAAGAAAGAGATATTGTTCGTAAAAAGAAGATGGATTTAAAAAGTAAAGAATCATTAAAAATATTATTGAAACGCAACTTGCTTTAAGAAAATGAAATGAGAAAATGAAAGGAAATAAACAAGAAAATAAACAAGAAAATCAAACAAATATAAAATAGTAAAAAATAATCTAAATAAAGTTATTTAGATTATTTTTTTATTATGTTAAAGTAAATGAATAGTAATAAAATAGATAAATTAAACAAGTTTAGTGCATTTAAAAATATTAATTTTAAGCATAGTAATTATGGTATTATAAAAGAAGGTGTTTATAAAGGATTAGAAATAGAAATACGTGATTATATACCTCAGAAATTAGAAGTAAAAATGGATAACAGGTTAGTTTTAAGCACGCGAGATGCTTTACGTGGTAAAAAATATGATATTATTAATATAGTTCCAGCTCGTGTAAATGGTATTTTGAATGATTTTAGGAATGTAACATTAAATGCTGAAAATATATTTTATAGAGATGTTCTTTTAAAAAGAAAGGATAGTTCTGTTTCTAATCATTATGCAAGTGTAAAAAAGATTACACAGAAAGGTTTAAACAATGATTATTATATTAGAGGAGAGATTTTTGATAATAAAAGATATGTAGACATTGAATTCAGATCATCTGATATATTAGAAATGATGAATAATTTTAAAATAAATGAAAAGGAAATAGATAAAATGGAAGTAGATGAGATAGAATACGTATATGAAAAAGAACCATCTAGCGACATCGACAGCGACAGCGACAGCGACAGTATGAGCGTCAGTGACAGTATGAGTGACGGTATGAGCGTCAGCGACAGTATGAGTTATGATGAAAGTGTGGATGGTTTAGATAATGATGATATAATGACTTCTTATAAGGAAAGAGCTTTTTCTGAAAGTTTACAGAGTTCTTCTGTAGGAAAGAGTGATCACGCGATACTAAAATATATAGAGCATATTTTACTTTCTATAAGATATAAAGGTATAATAAAGAGTACATTATTTAGTAAAAAAGAAAACAGATTAGAAGAAATAACTAATATGAGAATGACAGGAAATGTAATGTTTATTATGGATAAAATAAAAAAGGTTACTGATAATATAAATAACATTTTAAAAACGGTAAAAAAGAGTATAACTATAAATTCTATAGATCATATGTTTATCATATCTGGTGTAGTTTTTATGAATTTACTTAAAGAAGAAAGAAACAAGACAAATTATACTAGTTATATAGAATATTTAATAAAATCTAGTTATTTTAAGAATATAAACGCAAATATAAAGACATCTATATTATTAAAACATTCTGATTTATTTGGTTGTGAAATTATGAAAAAAAAGTTGGATATAAATAAGATTGTAATCAATTTACAAAGTTGTATAATAAAAATAATAGAAACCATAAGTGATAGTGCACCTTTATCGATTAAATTAGCATCACCTACATCGCAACAAATACCACAAGATAACATAGAATTTATAAAATTAAAGACATCAGAAAGAGTACAAGTACCAATTCCGGACACTGTTAGGCAAGGTTTATCTATAAAAGATCAACTAATTTACAAACGTGCTAGTGTAGAAGATAATAGTAAGTTAAAATTATACGATTATTTAATAGAAAATATAGACAATGTTGATGATGAAATTACAAGATTACGTTCCAAGGTACTTTCTATTTTGAGATCAATTTCTAATGATTTTATAAAGGAATATGAATTATGCAATGATAATATATGTAATGAAAATATTATATCAAAAAACATAAACATGACATTTGATAAAATTAGAAAAGGTGAAATGGTAAATATAGATAATGAAGAAAACATGATATTACAACAATATACTGAATTGCATAAAATACGTATATTAAAGAATAGAGAAAGGGCTGAAATATTAAAGGATGCACCTGATTATAAAAAGGGTGAATTAGATGTAGCAAATATTGGAAAGATTAAAAAATTCAAAAGTAAAATAAAAAGTATGGTTGGGAAAAAGAGTAAAAGGGATAAAAGTGTATCTAAAAGTTCTAAAAGTTCTAAAAGTTCCAACGATATTATAAAGAAATTAGAAAATATAAAAATAGATGATACAGATATGGTTAGATATTTATTAAATGACGTTGATATAAATAAGATAGAGTAATTTTAGTCGTTTGTAAATTGAGAAATAGAAATTCTTGGGAGTTTAATTGGTTTTGGAGACGTATTTGACGAATCTTCTGTTATAGTATCAGAGTCTTCTGTGAAAGAATATATAGATGGTGATTTAGTATATAATTCGGTAGATATAAAATTTTTAGAGTTTTCTATAAGTATAGGTAATTTTTGTTTATCTTTATTACTTTTCGATTTATCAATAGAGAATGTAGTTTTTTTAGTTGAAAAATTTTTAGAGTTTTCTATAAGTATAGGTAATTTTTGTTTATTTTTATTACTTTTAGAGTCTGTGGTTTTTTTACTTGAAAAATTTCTAGAAATTTTTTTACCAAAAACAACTGTGTCAGATTTTACAAATTTATAGTAAAAAGGGAATGTTTCTTTTTTTATAATATTATCATCATAAAAATATGAATATATTTTCAAAATTTCATAATTTATTTTTAATAATAAATTGAAAATAGTATATTTTTCACATTTTAATAAATCAAATGTTTTTTCATCAATCCATTTGCAATATTTTTCATCATAAGAGATTTTATCATTTTCATCTACTGTTTTTATACTATCTAGAATTTTTTTGACTTGTTCATATTCTTTAGAGAATTCCAATATTTTATATTTATCACTTGTATTAAACAAGATATAAAGTGTATTAACAACTCGAATAAAGTATTTTGTTTTATTATTATGTAAAAAAAAGAAACCAGAATTTTCAAGGATGGATGTTATATAATCAATATCATCTAATTTTATTTTATTTTTGCACATTTGTGTATTAATAACAATATCTAGAAATGCTCCTCTAGTAAAATAGGTTTCATTACCATAAAAATTAAGTAAACTAATATAATCACTTGTTCCTTGTAGTAATTCTTCCGATGAATATGTTTGAATGAAACCTTTTTCAAAGTTTTGAGAGAAAAGTTTGTTATATTGAATAATATCTGGATCTTTATTATTAAGATAAATTCTAGTTTCGAATGCGATATTTATATGTGGTAGTGTGATATTATTATTTAAAAATTCAACCATGTTATTAAAGATACTTTCACCAAATGCATTTCTGATATCTTGAAAATATTTAACTAATGCCCAAACTAGTTGTGAATGTTCTGATGATTTTTTTAAGATATATATTGGTTGAATATCATTATTGCAAATAAATTCAGTTGAAAGATCATTTTTTTCAAATGATATAAATGATTTTCCATAAAGATTTGTATCAAAAACAACAGAACTATGTTCGAAAAAAATATTTTTGAATTCTTTTTCAAAAAGCGTGATAACATTTCCTTTATCTGTTGTATCTCCATAAAGTGTAATATCATAATCTGATGATAAATTGTTACTACCAACACTATAAATTTTAAAGTTTACTTTTTTATCTAATTGTAATAAATTTATAATTTTTTTTAAAAGTAAATCGACTATACATTTACGAAATAACCAAAGTAATTTTTTAATATTATCATTGTACAATGTTTTAATATTGTCCCATGATAATTTAAGTTTTATACCATCGGTCTCAATATAGTATTTATTACCAACTTTTATCAATATATTTGATGAAATAAAAAAATTTATAATTTCGTTAATTTTATCGTCATAAAAATCTATATTGTTTATATTATAAAATGGTAATATTTCTTTACAATTTGATTGGTTTGTAATTTGATAATTATCTAATAAACATTGTTCTGGACATTGACATATATTTTCATATACGTATTCTTTAAATGTATTTTCATTCATTATTATTATATATTACAAATAAAAAAAATCTAATAGTAATATATAAAACAAATATAAAAAAACAAATGGATCAACAACAGCAATTAATGATTATAGGTGGTGTAGTAGTAAGTGTAGTAGTTGTTATAGTAATAATATACTATATGACATCTGGACCAAGATATGAAAGAATGGATGGTTTTGATTATCCAGGTAATGACATTGAATGTCTAAGCAATAAAGATCCATCTGGTAAAGAATGTAAAACCAAATGTGATTCAAATGAAAATTGTAAAGGCTATATAACAGGTGATTGGGGGTGTTGTTATAAACATACTTTGGCTAATAAGTCACCTTACACCTTAGGTCCATTTTTTACTAAATTAAAATAGTTTATTATTTTTATATAATATATATATATTTTTTTTTTATATAATATATATATTATACATTATGGGGCAATCGCAAAGCAGTGATTTTGATGAATTTACAAATGGACATGATGCAATATTTTCAGAAGGTTGGACTGTAAGTAAAAATAACGAAACTTCGTGGGATCCTATGATTCGTGGAGAGGGACGTACTGGATACGCATATATAAATGAAGATAATGATGCAATTACAACAAATCGAACAGCTGATATATTAGTTCCTGATTCAATGAAATCTGGTTTCTTAATCCACTTACCTTGGAGTAATTGTAGAGATTTTGACATTTTGGGTGTATTAAAGAGTGGTAAAGAAGTATTCATTCGCCGTGTTAACGCTTATCAAAATGTAAGAAATAATGATACAGAAGGATATCACGATGCTATAGCTATGGTACCAATTCCTCGCGTAGATAGATTTACACACATTCGTATTAGAGGAGTAAGAGGTCGTGTTCATTATATGGGAATGGGATGGTCTATGTCTATTACTGCATCAGGTGCAGAATCTGGGTTTGTTTCATCTAGAAATATAATGGGATCAGCTCTTCAAGTAGGAGGAGATAGTACTCCGGTTCCACAAGATTGGACAGGTTTAAATCTTAAAAGACGTGATGGTAGATGGTCTCACTTTGATTGGAAAGATGATCAAAAAAATTATATTCGTGGAGAAACAATAGTAGATGATACTATGTTTTTTAATAAAAGCGCTAATTTTAATGATAGTATAAATATACAATCTGGAAAAGTATTGTCACTTAGAGATCAACATCATGGTTTAGCATTTGCAGAAGATGCGGATGGTCCATCATTGTATGGATATAGTGGTGGTAAATTAAGAGTTAGTGGAAAAGATTCGCCAGTTGATATTTTAAAATGGACTAGATCAGGTGTTGATATTTCAGGTAATACAACTATTTCAGGTAATCTTGTTACTGGTGGAGAAAAACACGATGATTGGACAGGTGTAAATCTTAAAAGACGTGATGGTAGATGGTCTCACTTTGATTGGAAAGATGATCAAAAAAATTATATTCGTGGAGAAACAATAGTTGATGATAATATTAATTTTGCGGCAGGAAAATCAATTTGTCTAGGACCTAGATGGTGTATTGTAACTGAAGGTCGCGATGGTGAATATTTGGTATTTAGAGATAAAATAGATGGTAAAAGATACGCTATGTCCCCTAATAAAGACGCTGATTTATAGTAGTAGCAGTTGTATTACTTTTTTAGATAATTTTTATATATTACAAATAAAAAATATAATAGTAATATATAAAAGTAATATATAAAACGAAAAATGAATACTGAAGTGAGTTTAGTATTAGGTGTAGTAGTTGTTATAGTAATAATATACTATATGACATATGCGCCAACAGCTTGTCCAGCGCCAACAGCTTGTCCAGCGCCAACAGCTTGTCCAGCGCCAGCAGCTTGTCCAGCGCCAACAGCTTGTCCAGCGCCAACAGCTTGTCCAGCGCCAGCAGCTTGTCCAGCGCCAACACTAACACCACTAGCACTAGGACCACTAGCAGCCCCAACAGAAGCAGCAGCTATTATTAATCCATTTGCACCACCAGCACCAGCACCCCAAACACCAGCACTAGCACCAGCAGCAGCACCCCAAATAGTAGCACAAATACAAGCAGTACAAGAAGCAGCAGCAGCACAAATACAAGCAGTACAAGAAGCAGCAGCTATTATTAATCCATTTGCACCACCAGCACCAGCACAAGTAGCTCAGGTAATAAAGTGTACAGCAGATGGAACATGGAGTATTAATACACCTATTGATGTAAATACTAAAATCACTAGAGTATGTCCTAATGGTGATTTCCAATACGCAACATGTAAGTCTGATGGTTCTTTTGATATGACAGCTTGTCCAGCACCAGCACCCCAAACACCAACACTAGCACCAGCAGCAGCAGCACAAATACAAGCAGTACAAGAAGCAGCAGCAGCACAAATACAAGCAGTACAAGAAGCAGCAGTACAAGAAACCCAAACACCAACATTAGCCCCAGCACAAGCAGCACAAGCAGCAGAACCACAAATAGTAACACAAATACAAGCAGTACAAGAAGCACCACCACCATCATTACAAGCACAAGCAGCAGCACAAGAAGCATTACAAGCACAAGCAGCAGCGCAGGCAGCAGCAGCACAAATAGTAGCACAAATACAAGCAGTACAAGCAGCCCAAACACCAACATTACCCCCAGCTCCAGGAGCAGAACCACAAATAGTAACACAAATACAAGCAGTACAACCATCATTACAAGCACAAGCAGCAGCACAAGAAGCATTACAAGCACAAGCAGCAGCGCAGGCAGCAGCGCAGGCAGCAGCAGAACCACAAATAGTAACACAAATACAAGCAGTACAACCATCATTACAAGCACAAGCAGCAGCACAAGAAGCATTACAAGCACAAGCAGCAGCACAAGAAGCATTACAAGCACAAGCAGCAGCGCAGGCAGCAGCACAAATAGTAGCACAAATACAAGCACAAATAGAAAAAACAAAATTAGCGATGTTTGGTGGTAAGTAAATTAAAATTTATAAATAATTAGTGAATATTTTATAAATTTTATATAAAAATAGAAATAGAGATTATTCGATAATATTTTGACCAATAACATATTTCAAGTGATAATAGAAAATAAGTGCGAGTATAGATTGTGATCTATTTTGCGTAATACTAAATGCCATCCCGATACTTGCAATTATAAATAACAGATGACTTTGAAGAATTCCAACTTGTACTAGTGATGTTTTAACACCTGTATCTTGTGCAAAAATATGAATAATAGCGTAAGATCCAAGAATATTAAGTATTTGTTTGATCGTATCATTGTAAGCTGGATTAAATCCCATGTTTTTAAATGAAAAACTACTATAACGAATATCGTAATAAACCGTTAAAACAAATGGAATTGATAAAATAATTTTTTTAATATTTTCTCTATATTCATTATCTTTATTAAAAATGATATCAAGTAATTTGTCTATAAAATTATTAACTTGTTTATAATTATTTATCATATAAATTTCTAATAATAAGATAGCATATTGGAATCCCCAAAAAGGAACATAACCATAATTTTCTATTAATTTTTGTTCAGACATTATTATTATTATAATTATACAATAAAAGAAAAATTTAAATAAAATAATTTTTTTAATAATAATATCTGGTTAAAATTTTTTAATTTTATTATTAATAAACTTTAATAATAAACACAAATGAATTTAACCTCCTTAATACCTTATTATACGTATTTTTTAGCACTTCAAAAATGCAATAAAAATAGTGATTATACAATTCACGGACTTTGGATAGACTATTATAATAGAAGTTATCCGCAATTTTGTAATAATATACCATTTAGATTAGAAGAATTAAAAGAAATTCGTGAAAATTTAGATATAAACTGGAAAAGTTGTTATGGTGAATCAATTGGTTTATGGAAACACGAATGGATCAAGCATGCAACTTGCTTTTATCCAAAAATGAATTTAGTTAATTATTTTACCAAAACATTAGAATTATTTAATAAAAAAAAAGATACATTTAATACAAAATGTAAAGAAAAAGAATGTTTAATAGAAATAGAATATATAGAACTGTAAAAAAAATTTTAATTTAATAAAAAATTTACATTGTATTTAATTTTAAAGTTTTTAACTATTTTATAAAAAATTTACATTGTATTTAATTTTAAAGTTTTTAACTATTTTGTAATGGTTTACATAAAGAAAGTTTGGATATTTTTTCTTTAAATTCTTTTATTGTTATTCTTTTAGATGGTTTCAACTTGAAAACACTCTTAAATATGTCATTTATAATATCAATGTCTTTTTCATCAACGTTCATTTTATAATTATTAGAATTAAATGTTATAGGGTCTAACTCATTATTCTTAAAGTAATAATAACATGTTTCGTATATTTTATCCTTACTTCTACGTGTATATTCCCATGGAACACAATTATATAATAAGTTATAGAATACGATACCACTACACCACACATCAACTTTATCAGGCATATATTCTAAACTATTGTAGTATTCTGGAGGAAAATAACATTCTGTTCCACATAAATCATATGAATATTGATACTTTCCATTTTTCTGAAATTCAAAAGATTGTCCAAAATCAATTAATTTAACATCTTTACTTTCTTTACCTAGTAAAATATTTTCAAGTTTAATATCTCTATGAGAAATACCTATATTATGCATATATTCTAATCCATCCAATGCATAGTAAAAACTAGAAATTAAGTATTCTGCATTTGTACAACTATGTATATTAAGATAATCAAGTAAATCAATTCCTATGATATATTCTAACATTAATAAATTATATTTTTCATCTATATCAATTGTTTTTATAATATTATGATGATTCAATTTACTTCCAATTTTATATTCATTTAATAACATTGTAGTCAAAAACTTTTTTTTTTTAATACAATTACCTAAATCCATTTGTAATTCTTTTATTACAAAACATTTATCGCATATATTGTCATATTCATGGCAATGTTTACATTGAAATAATTTAACAATGGCGAAACCCCCATGTCCTAAAACCTTTTTACAAATGGCGCTCTGAAGATGATTAGAATTTTTAAACTTGAAATGTTTCATGTTATTTACACTAAAATAATTATTTTTCATTTTTTTACTAATATGACGCACTCGACTGCGTCGAGGCTCTTGCGCTCGCGTTATTACAATAAATGTGTAAAATGAGACGACTTTATATAGATAGTCTACGCTCACGAACATATTTATCATAATCATTATTATTATAAGAATCTAAATCTTCTGGTAAGATACTTTTAATAACTTCATTAAAATTTTCGCACATTTTCTCTGCAATTTCATTACGATCATTTTTATCTAGATATTTTTTGAATTTCTTTTTTATATTTTTCTGATTTTCATTAAATGTTTTTTGGCAATTATTTACAATTATTTCTGGTAAAAATGTTTTAATATATTCATCTGAACCATATAAATTTTTAATAATATTATTATTTATTATTTTTACTAATTCCGTTTTTGATATATTATCATGTGTTCCAAATAATGTGTCAATAAAAGCACCTGAAATTTTTATAATATTTTTAATGTATTCTATATCAGATTCATAATATTCTGTACCACCTTTTTCTGATACGTGTCTATATTTATATTTATAAAGTAATTGTTTAACAACGTTTTCAAGAAGAAAACAATTATTAGTATTAAATCTAAAAATTTCTTCAAATCCGTCACTAGCATATGTTTTATAATTCTTTTTACGTTTATCAACGCTTTTTGATGCTAATCCTATTTTATAAATGTTCTGTCCCTTTTTAGAAATTTCTTGAAAAACATAAATCCATTGTTCTTTAGGAACTTCAAAATAAATAGGTTTTTCTAGTTCTTTAATTTTATTATCTTTTTCTTGTAATAATTTTTGTAAAGATTTTTCAAGACATTTTTGATTACATTTTTCTAATTTTATATAATAATCATGGATTTCATCGGCCTTTTTAGTATTACTTTTTAAACATAATTTTTTGAAACATTTAATTGTCATTAAAATATTTTCCTTAGGTCTACCTATATTTATACTACTCTCTTTTTCCCCAACCTGCGTAAAACTTATTTTAAAATCGATATCCTTTTGAAAATTTTTTACTAAAACTCTTTTACAACCTGCAAGTCTACAAAATCCTAACCATTTCCATATATTATCTAGTTCAATAATAAATTCATTTTCATCATCGTATTGTAAATATAATTGAAATGATTCTACAAATAATTTTTGTTCATTAGTTGTAAATTCGTCTTTAATTATATTTAATAATTGTATATGCGTTTCTTTTTTAATATTGTTTTCTATAGGAATATTAGCTATAATATCCATTATTTTATATTTTTATAACATAATAGATTAAAATTATTTATATATAATGACGCACTCGACTTTGTCGAGGCTCTTGCGCTCGCGTTATTACAATAAATGTAAAATAACACCATAAAAACATTTATTTAATTGTTTAATATGTTACAATTGCTTATTA
>Ga0209354_10000371_pt1 | contig 21329 bp, 43 predicted proteins | sample LauGreSpBDMM15DD_2_FD_187562 | JGI IMG/M metagenome (GOLD analysis project Ga0209354, IMG submission 187562) | Freshwater lake microbial communities from Lake Michigan, USA - Sp13.BD.MM15.DD (SPAdes) (version 2) | ecosystem: Environmental > Aquatic > Freshwater > Lake | place: Lake Michigan...
ATGAGCGCTTTGCCCTTGAAAATGACAAGCTTGTGAAAGCGGAAGAAAAGCGTGCCGCTGCCATTGCTAAGGCACAGGCACGCCTTGACCGCCTGCTGTCAAAATCAGTTGGTGCCGTTGGTGCCAAGGCAATCAAGGCAAACAAGCGTCCTTCCAAGGGCGTGACATACGGGGCAGAAGCGAATGATTTGGCTGCTAAAATCAAAGCAGGCGTTTCGACAATTTAAACCATTCAAGTCCAGCGAGGAACGCTGGTACCACAAAAGCCGGTGTCAACAGCGGCGCTTGAATGTAAGGCAAAGGGATCGAATCCCGGAGGCCGCCAGTTGAAAAATTACTGGCACAGTATTTGAAAACAAAAGTATTCATAAGGTGATTGTAATGAAAAAGTATTCAATTGAGTATACCAGAGGAAATGCTTTGAGTCCTTCGGCAGAGCTGGAGACCTGTGAGGTTTTCAGTCGGTCATTAGGCCAAGCCGAGGATTTTATCATATCCATCCTGCCTTTGGCAACCGTATTGTCCATTCGGTTGGTGGAATAAAAAAGTAGTAGGTTGCCATTTCTACCACTTCTGTTATACTCCTTCCATCAAATCAAGAAAGCGAAACAAAATGAATAAATTGTCCAAAACCTCAAAGCTCGATAATATTTTGAGCTGGTCTCTGCAAGCGTTGGAGACTTGTCCTGGAAGCTTGTCTGCTTCAGGTGTTTTGGTGGACGCATGCTCTGGGTGCTATGCTACTACAGGCTGCTATAATTTCAAAGGCACAAAAGCAGTCCGTGCCGACAATAAAGCTGCATGGCAAGAAGCTGGATGGGTTGACTCTATGGTGTTCGCTCTCCGTAAGCAGCGCTTCTTCCGCTGGTTTGACAGCGGTGACATGTACTCCCTTGCTCTTGCCGTTAAAATGTACGCTGTCATGGTTGCAACACCTGACACCAAGCACTGGTTGCCCACACGGATGCACAAATTCCCTAAATTCGCAACCATACTGGATGCCATGCAAGCGTTGCCTAATGTCATGGTCCGTCCTAGTAGCGATGCTGTGGATGGTACGTATACTGTAGGCGTGCATGGCTCTACAATTTTACCTGCTGACATGCCTGTGCCAGTAGGTGTTAAGGCTTGCACAGCGCCTACTACAGGCGGCAAGTGTGCTGGTTGCCGTGCTTGTTATTCTAAGGATGTGCCAGTTGTCGGATATATTGCTCACGGCCGCAAAATGGCAAAGGTTATAAGGTTGGCAGTAGCCGCTTAATACAGGACAGGTATGGCACTGAAAACCGTGCCGCTTTCGGGACCGATTGAGCTCTGCTCTCGGTCCTTTTTTTTGGCTCATGGTGCTGGTGTGTGAGCAGTGGTGGTAAGTGATATAATAAAAAGCCCCACCTGGTCAAACTCTTTTTTCTCAATTTTTATTTTCTGGGGACTCCAAAGGTTCCACGAAATTTTTTCAGGTGGCTCCAGAGACTCCAAAGCTTTGTTTGATTTCTTCTACACAATCTCTACGGAACGCATCTTCAATTTGGTTACGATAGTCTTCGTAACCAGGTGATACATTCTCTACAATACGAATACATTCCTGCACAATCAACTCAGCAAATTTCTGTGCATCAAAATGCAAGTGGCCATCCACCAACACTCCATTAACACGATGGTTCCAACACTGCTTCTCAAGCTCCTTAATTCTTTCATTCATACGAATACATCCAAGTTGTAGCCTAAAAATTTACCGTACTGATATATACCATACTCTACCCGTCTTTTGAGGCTGAGATATGCATTGATTTCTGCAATGTATTTTGCTTCTTCATGATCCTGAAAACTTGCACGATTCATTTGCCAATCACTGCGTTTGACATCATAGTATTCATCAATTTTATCATAGTGTTCATCCGCCAGTTGTTCATTTCTATCGACTCTGCGGCCGGCCATGGCAGAGGTATTAAGTACAGGCATTACGGATGCACTAGCAATAGATATGTTCATGGTTCAATACCGAAATGTAATCTAATTTGAATAGCAGCATGCTTGTAGTAATTATGAGATGCTTTGACCTGTTGATCCATGTCAACTAATTTTTGATAACAATCTTGTATAATCAACTCAGCAAACTTTTCTTCTACAGGATCTAATACTAGCATGCCTGCTTGAAATTCATGTACTGAATCGTAAGCCTGCTGGTAAAGTTCTTTAATTCGTTCATTCATTGTTCAACTCCTGTGTCCAATGGTTTATAAAACTGTCACGGTCCTTGGTATTTCTAAACCAAAACGATGTGGGGTCCACATAGTATCTAGCTCCTGGTTGTAGAATTTTCACAGTTTGTCCAATTATACCAGGAACTCTGACGCTGGCAGGACCAAATTCTCTTTCAGACCATGCAACCATGCCATCCCATTGTTCCATCCTGTACACCAAGGTTGGTCTCACCGTATGATAAGGCTCATTATACAACGATCTGGTCTGACAAAGTAGATTGTGATTGTGTGTCACGGCTCAAGTCCAACCAGAAGTCCAACCAGGTTTCTCAACCTCAATGGCCCAATGTACCACACACCAATCATCTATTGCGGACTGGTCATGAATCAGGTGTGCTTTGTCTGCTTGCACCATCATCAGTATCCAGTTTTTATACCAACCACTAGATAGAATCTGTTTCTCTGACCAAGTCTCTAGAACATCTTGCCCGCATTCACCTGGAAATGATATTGAGTAATACTTCATTTTGCATCTTCCCACTTCCAGCCTAACAGTTTCTCTGTGAACCATATCTGTATTCTATTAGGTTTCTTGTACATAGCAAATGTTGTTTTTAAAGCTCCTGGACATATTACCCAATGTCCCACTGGTGTCGGCCAGTCGGTTATTGAGAATGATCCATCAAGCGAAAACGGAACCTTTTGGCCTTCGTATTTGTATTGTGATTCTTCATTCATATTAATTCCCCAGTAATGTACGGTCTTGGACTTCCCAGTAGTATTCTACGGCCTTACGAGCATAATCTGAGTCCACGTATTGTCCTAGAATACCTTCAATGTCTACGTATACCTTGGCACCCCATATGGTGTTTTGGTTACCAATCTTGTATACTGCACCTACGATTTTACCATCAATGTCATCATAGTATACCACTTGGCCAAATTCTTTCTCCATCCATTTTTTCATTTTGTCATCCTGTCACAATAAGCATATACATTAATACGTTCAACACGCTTGATGGCCTTTACACATTCTTTTTGGGTTTCGTAGGTACGAGTTTCAAACTTGGTGGGTTTTTCACCACCATTGACAATTATAACAATCGTAAGTAACCACATAGGTGTATTATACAACACCTACACGTATATGTCAACTTTTCTTTTTGGGTCCGGTTTTTTGGGCGGCTTTGAGGCTTTTTTCGGTAGAGGGACTACTTCTGTGTGGTGGTACCGGCGTGTGGTCTTTGGGTGGGTATTTCGGGGGATTATGTTTGAACCAAGACATTTTATTTTTTCCATAGTTGGTCAGTAAACTCTAGTAATAATTTATGATGGTCACCATTATGATAGTGAGGCTTCATCCATGAGTATGTATTGTACCAGTGTGGTGTACTTTCTAGATGACAGGCGATAACTCCTATGTTGTCCTGTATAAGAGCCATAGCATCGCCATTGGGATATAGGGAAACTATCTCTGACGATGCAAGACCAGGACCAGTAAATGCAGGTCCGTCATAGAAGAACATTCTCTGTTCTTCGCCGTTCCACAGGACCTGTTGGTTCTTTGCATGAGGTCGCCTGGTGTCTGTATGAGGACGCTTGATGTATTGGTGTGCTTCAATACCGTCAAGTAAATCAAAATAGTGGTTGGCAGCCCAATAGCCGCCCATGCAGATGCCGAGATACTTACCACCTCGGCGCACAAATTGTTTTATGGTGTTTCCGTTTTCTCGGAAGAGGTGTTCGTAGGAATCGGAATCGCCAATGCCTCCGGGGAACGCAGTGATTTGAATATCGTCAAAGAAGTCATCTTCCACTCTATGCTTAGTAAATATCTTAAAGTCATAGTATTTGGAAAGAGATTGCATGATACCATTACCAGATTGTATAGAACACTTTGGCTGGTGTAAAAATAATGCTATCTTCGGCTTCATACTGGTACTAAGTTATCCTTAAATATCTTCCAACAATGTTCCCAACTCCATTCCATACTATACTCTAGTACCTTGTCCCTGTCAAGTCCTAAGCAGCGGTATACGTTTGATTTTCCAAGCATCAATAATATCTCCAACAAGATACAGTGTTTCACACGTATTATGTTTTAGGAAATTATTGAGTTTGTCAGCTTGACTATCTTTAGTGCCAAGGTGTACATCACTAACGAATATAGTTCTGTATGTTTTTTGCATTTTGGAATATTAATTGTGGTGTCTCCATTATCTATAATAATGAACACTTCGTAATATTCCTGTCACAATTACACAGGCGTACCTTGTGAACCTGAGCTTAGTACGCAAGCTATTTTTGCACCATATTGAATCAAAGTCCAGGTGCCTGTGTCCTTGTTCTTGTATAATGCCACATATGAAGAATTGTTCTCATCTTTACCAGACCAAACCATTTTCTCACCATATTTTTCGGCCAAATCGTTTGTTAATACTTCAGCATCACCACATTTCATTGTTCTGTTCAGGTCAAAGCTTTTTTGTTCTTGTGCAAAGACTGGTGTGGCAAACATTAAAAGTAATAGTAGTTTTTTCATTTATATTCACTCACTCCAAAATAGTCCAAATAGAAGTCTAATCGCTTTGTATATTCTTTAGATTTACCATGGTACAATAATTCATGTACGTAATGGCGATGACTAAGTTCCTCATGAACTTCTTTGTATAAACCATAGGCGGTTATTGCAATACAAGATACTGAAGATATAATAAAAGTGAAAAGGTAGAGAAAATCCCGAAAGAATACAATAAACCATATTGTGAATGGAATAGATAGCAAGGTACCCATAACAAACAAAATAGTTTTTTGTTTTTCGTTCATTTATCCTTATATAGTGTCCTCAGGATTCTTACTTGGTTATCTGGAACTAGGTAACACCGAGCCTTAATTGTCTTATGTACCCAAACAGAGTCTTGCATTTGTGTAAATTCAATTACACCTTCTTCCAACATTTTCTCTGCTAAATCCATAGCCAATCGTTTTTTAACTTCTTGTTTCCATACATCTTCAGGTGTATCAAACATAAGTTTATCAGATGCAGTAAAACTTACCATAAACATCTGACCTTGTATGGGATGTTCATAACGCATTGGTGGTTGTGTTGAAGAATCTTGCCACATCCAAGATGCACCAGTTCCTCCATTGGTACCAATAGTTCCATTGGTACCAATAGTACCAATTATTCCAGTGGTTCCAGTGGCACCAAAAGTTCCTGGATTACCAGCACCACCAGCACCAGAAACATGAACATTCATTCTACTACCAATTGTATCATAATCATTAATAATTGCCATCACTTCACTCCATGGTATTGTTTGTATAACATATAATAATATTTGAATCGTATGGGTTCGTGGTCAGGATCCGGTAAGTCTCGGTAAATCCGTTTCATGTTCTCATAGATTGCTAATGCTTCACTGTCACTCATAGATACTAGACCAAATTTTCAATTTTTCTTTCTTTGCAATTCTGGCTGCATTCACATTAGAATCAGAGATTATACACTTCTCCACTAAAATGTCAATCATTGCTAAGAGGTCACCGACTTCTTCTTCTAAACTTTCCATATTACTTTTATTGGTAACAGGATGTACCGACTCAAATCCAAACCTAAACACTTTAGAAATGGCTTGTGTAACCTCAGCACATTCTTCCTGTGTAATACAAAAAATCTCTTTAGTCTTTTTATCCATATCAATCATCATTATCAACAAACATAATAACAGGTAATTCGTTGGCAATCATTAAGGCTGCCTCTAATTTACTTTCCGCCAAAACCCTACAAGTCACAAGACCATTTCTGATAAGAATATCAAAAGGCATTGGACCTGCGGGAACCCAAGCTTCGTCTAAGTAGCAAGAGACTTTATATTCTCTTACATTTTTACACCTTTCCAAAAGGTCATCAAGTACATCTCTTGCGGCTTGATAATCTTTGTCCTTCTTAGACATACTCACTCAATAGTGATGAAGCACCACCATTCTCATTTTGTACAAAATCTTCAGCAATGTTTTCGGCTCTTTCTTCATTGTGTGTGGTGATTTTTTGAATCATCCGACCTTCAATGTATAAAGTAACTTCCCATTTCTGAAACATCTGGTCTAAACCAGAATTTTGCATCTTAGTTACTGTGGCTTTTTTGTTTGAATTGACATACTCTGAATATATGTTGCTCATTTGTTCTCCTATGTAATCAAATTGATAAAACGGTTCAGTATAACACGATTGTTAATTCGGTTACCTGCATACTTAGTAAATGCGGAAACGATACCACGTTTAGTGGCATTATCTTTAACCTCAAAGGTTGCATCATCTTCGGTATCTAGGCCGTTTGACCGGAGCAAATAGTACTCATCAAATCCAGTGTTTTGAACCACAAAGAATTTATCTTTTCGGAATTGTTCTTTGACTTTATATCTTTCAGCAGGATCTGGAAAGAATAGATTGCCAGCTGAACTATTCAGTTCTCTGACATTCAGCACATAGAATCCAACGATGTTTGAATTTGTGCGTTTCTTCAACAAACGAATCAAAGCACTTGTTTGATTAAATGAAACTGCATTTGGTTTCAATATCTCTTGTTCTCTGGTAACTGGGTCACGAAGCACAAGAGTTTTTTTGTTGTATCTTCCTGTAAACTCAGTATCACCAGAATCATTTGCATACACTTCATAGATTGGAGTACCTTCACCGTCTGTCAGAAATACAGTATTAACAATTTGTAATTTGTATTTCTTTTGGAAGTAAGGAACAATTTCCATAGCAGCAATAACTGCTTCATTCAATGGAGTACCAGACATAGACATCCAGTATGGCGTTCTGGTTTTTCTACCAGTCGCACCACAACCACACATAGCAACAAGAGCAGAACCAGCATAAGTGAATTCTGCAGCCGACATTCTACTTGAAAGAATATTACATAGACCAAATTTCTTGGCAACCAAATCACCTTTTTTAGGTTTGGTGTAATAATTCAATTCCGAATCAATGTCCTCAACAAAGGTATAAACCTCAAAAGGAATATTTACTTTCTTACAAAAGAATGTAAGGTTAAGCAATTGCTTCATAGTATTGCCAATGTGTTCGGCCATTGAGCCAGACCAATCTAAGAACAAAACAAGTCCGTGGGATTTACCACCAGGAACAACTGTAACTTTCTTAAAGATATCTTCACTAAAACCATATGAGAAAAGTTTCTTCATATCCAAGTCACCAGTTTTTGCGGTGCTGGCTCGTTTCAGTTGGTCGGCATTCTTACGCATTTCAAATTCTTTGACAAGGTAAGAAACCACTTTATTTGATTCACGGCGAATCTGTAAATATACTTCCGTATGTACAGAACAATATTCTTCATCATATTTGTACCGCTTCCACAGAGCCTTGTAGTCATAGATTGCTTTTTCAATATCCATCTTTGGAATATTGGCATACATATAATCTTCACCAAATTCAAACAGCTTACTTTCATTCTCACGGAATGCTTCATCGGTAAATGAACGAATTTGTGAATCGCTTTGTGAATCTTCCAGATTTTCATCATCAATATCCGAATCACCTGAACCAGTATCTTCTTCACTATCAGAATCTTCACCATCACCACTTTCAATGGAAGAATTAGGTTTTGATTCTGAATCATCATCAACGTCCATTTCTACTAATTCATCTTGATAGTCAAAATCATCGCCATCATCTTCATTTTCTTCAAGTGACTTTTCTTTGTCTTTGGCTTTTTGTTTTTCCAACTGTTCTTGCATATATTTTGCAATACGTTTAGAAACTTCAATAACGTCATCATAGGTTTCTGTTGCTTCAACATCATTCACCAGACTACGTTCAACATCATCAAATTTAATACCCAAGGATACGCCACCTTTTGTATAAAGGTTAAGACGGTCCAAGAAATTCATAAGGTTTAGGTTTTTGCCTTTAGTAGCAAAGAAATTCTTTTCAACCAGTTCTTGGTACGCTTTGAGGAAAGGTAATCTCAAACCAGGATATTTGTTTTTGATTTTACGTTCAATACGGCAATCTTCAACTACGTTGGCAATATCTTTATTAACTTTTTGTCTTTTTGCCTCAAGCATTCCTTCCATTGGAGTGTAGAGAGCATGGCCAACTTCATGACCTGTAAAAAGATCATACAATGAGGCTGATAATTTTTTATCTAGTGTGGGGATAACCAAAATACGATTCTTAACATCAAAGGATGCTGTACGAACATTACGATGTTCAATGGTCAGATTTTCTGTGGCCATCAGCTTGGCCAAAAGTGATTTTGAGTCAATTAATTCCATGTTACTTCCTTAACAATATAATGTATTGTAACATAGCAATGTTAGATTGTCAAATTTATGTTACGGTTGTGTCTTTTTTTGACAACACTATTGCTCCGTTCTCCGTGGAGATATTTAAGGTATCACCGGTTTTCCATCCGGTTTCTTCCAACATCTCCGGAGGAATAGTGAAAAGAAAATTATCAGGGTCTCCAGGAATATCCTGAAACAATTCTTCGTAATTGTATACTTTATTCATAGTATTCCTTCATTCTTTTATACCAATCTTGGTCATTATCATGTCCGGTTTGTGCAGCCCAGATTTTCATAACATTTTCCAGACGTTGCCAAGGCTCAAGACTATCACACACTAAATCTGCCGGTACTATTTGTTCATCAATTTGTGTCATTTGTAATTCTCCAGTGATTTTTTCAGTGGATGTTTACTTTTCCGGCTGAATTTTGTGTCAATTTTGTGTTTTTGCACAGGTTTAATGGGTGTCCGGCAAACCGGACGCTTTAGTTCAATAACAAATTTTAATTCCTTGCTCATTTTATCGCCTCATACTTGAAATTTCTACAGCTTGCTCGCTGTTAAACACGGGTACAGCGTTTGATTTGTGCATTGTTGCAATTCCTATAACTTTTGTACCTGTATAAATCTTAGGTTCCGCTTTACTAGCGTTAGCTAAGCCCGTGTCCAATGACGGATAGTGCTTTGTCTCACGACCCGGAGGCGCAGACAAAGAATATACTGATAATTTGGTGCTTGGAGTATGTAGTTTTTTGATTATGTGTTTTTGGTGCGAAGCCAACCACTGCTCATATTGCTCACGAGCGGCTTTTGTCACATTTTTTTGCTTTGACTTGCGTAGATTCACATGAAACATCATAATATTACTCCAAACGAATGATAAGTATACTCTTTTTTCGTTCAAATGTCAAGCGGTGTTGCAGGATTACAACATTAGTAACTTTTTCTTACTTTATTGCTTCTTTTTGAAGATTCATAACCATTACCATAATCATAATCTTCATAATTATGCTTTATTTTTCTTTTTTCTGCTTTTTCATCTCTACGGCGATTGCGTTTTGGTGAAAAATCATCATCGTAATCATTTTTACGAAACTTAGCAACAAACTTTGACACTTACTACTCCTATGGTTTTACGGTAACATATTGGGAAAGGCTTCTTTGATAAATTTATAATCAAGACCTTTAACACCTAAATCTTTTTGGAAAATACCAACAATAACTTCTACTTCACGGGGTTCAATAGAATCTAAAATTTGTGCCAACAATTCTTCTCGTCTTTTCACAGTTATTTTTTCAGCAGTTATATTACCTTCACTAAAGACATATAAACGCCGTAGAATTGCATCTAAACTATCATAAGTGATTCCTGGCAATGTATCAGTAGGTAATCTATAGTTGTGTGGAAGTTCTTTTACTTTCCATTGTATGTGTGGATGATAAGCCATCTCCAATACTTTAATAAGAGTAGGTGATAAATTTCTTTCAATCACATTCATTCTCTCTTGTTTGCTTGATGCTTCTTCAAACTCATCAAATACTTCAAATATTCTTTTCATTAGAATTCCTCAATTACTTCCATTAGGTTGAATAATTTATTTGCAATAAAATAATCCAGTAATTTTCCTTTAACTGGGACAGTTTCTTCATAGTTATTTATAATTTCACTTTGTATTTCACCTGGTATATTACGCAGGTCAATCAATGTTTGGTTCCTTGTAAAACCAATCTTAGAATTTTCATCATATTCGGTATAGTGTTCCGACATGAATTTGGTAAGTTTAGCCTCCGTCATCACCTTTTGGCGAATTTCACGGACAAAGGTATCACTTGGAGAAAGAATGTTTGGAATACCATCACCTTTATCACCGGTGATAATCTTTTGCTTCAATTCATCCAATGGATTTTCCGAAATGAGGAATTTCTTTTGTGTAGGGTTATATTGTTTAACGGAGTATTTACTACGACCATTATACATTTGCAACTGTAAGAAATCACCATCACTTGAAATAATCAGGATGTTTTCATTCATGATGTGGCGAGGTACAAGAGTGCCAATAATATCATCAGCTTCTGCACCTTCAACATCAATTACTTTGTATGGGAAATTTTCTTTGAGTTCAACCTTAAACTTGGCCAACATATCAAAGATAAGATGCCAATCCAAGTCTGAATTTTTGCGTGATTTTTTACGACCGGCTTTGTAGAAAGGAAAGAACTCCTTGCGCCAGTACTTACGGTTGTCAGAACACAACACAACTTCGCCATATTCTTTGCGGAAGTTCTTTAGGTGACTCCTGATGATATTCAGGATCATATGTCTGATAAGACTTTCTTCCAACTTCACATTTTTTGCATTGGCGATTTGTGCCATGAGGCCAGCCAACAAAACCTGATTAAGGTCAACGAGAATCATAATAAACTTTCAATAGTTTCAATAAAGTGACATTGTATCAGATATTTTTAATCTTGTCAAGTATGTCATCAACAAATTCTTGGGATTCTGTGGTTTTTCTGGCCACAAACCCATACCATGATTGTGGAATTAATCCAGAAACATAAACTCTAGGATCCGACAGTATGGCATCCCAACTATCATGTTCATAAGTTCCAGTCTTATTATCAAACTTAAATACTACAATGTGATATTCTGGACCTAATTTGCTACCACCAATTTGTTCACCTGGTATTTTATACCTACAACTCTCAACTTTCATCACATCTTCTTTGTCTGTTGGTAACCAAAACAAAACATCAAAGTCTGTCATGTCTTTAAAATACGCTAACATTGTAATCCTTTAATATGTGACTTTCTCACTCTAACCATAATCCAGCTATTGTAATACTTGTCACTTTCTAACACACCATTCACAAACTGTTCCTTTGCTTCAAGATAACCACATTCCCCTTTACTTTTACATAAGTGGATGATTTCTCTTTTAAAGTTATCTTGGCCATGTAGTATAACATCTTTTTGTAAAATGTCACTAGAACCGTGGTAAGTTTGCCAGTCCGAGGAAACTTTGAATCGTTTCTTCTTACCTTTGACTTGTTTTGTTTTGGATGTGTAAAAGAATTTCTTACCAATGTATTGTCTACCATCTACCATGTTGGTAATCCGGTAAACAAATCCATAATTATCACCAATTAAATCTTCTGTAAAATCTGTATCATTGTATAACCAATTTAGTTGTCCCATTTTTCATCATCATTGAGTTCATCGTCCTCTATATATTCTTCTTCGGTCAATTCTTCAATGTGTTCACCACAAAATGGGCAAATCTCTGGATAATTTTCAGATACTAATTCTTCCATATAAACTATGTCGTAACTAGATTCACAACTATGACATTCTGCTGTTATTGTTTTTGTTGTCATTTGATTTCCTTTTAGTTAGCCCAAACATCACCCCAATCTCCTGATAATGCGCCTTTAGCATAATCAGTTGCTCTGTTTTCAAAGAAGTTAGTGTGTGTTGGTGCGTTAATCATTTCCTCAACCCATGGTAGTGGGTTACGTTTTACTTTAAAAATACCTTTAAGACCAAGAGATATAAGACGCCGGTCAGCAATATAACGGATATACTTCTTGACATCTTCACTAGATAGACCGTCCATAGCGCCCATAGAAAAGGCGAGGTCAATAAACTTATCTTCCAGTTCGACCATCTTTTCTGCAATGCTGTAAATACGGCCTTTAAGTTCATCGTTCCATATCTCTTTGTTTTCTTCTATGTAGGTACGAAACAATTTAATCATTGATTCGGCGTGCATAGTTTCATCAACGATAGACCAAGTAACAATCTGTCCCATACCCTTCATCTTGCCTGTACGTGGAAAATTAAGCAACATAATGAAAGAGGAGAACAACTGCATCCCTTCAGTAAAAGCACTGAACACGGCGATATGGGTTGCAGTTGAGGCGGCATCACCATTCTTAGAAGAAATGTCTAACACATAATCGTGTTTGTCTTTCATTTCTTGATAATCTAAGAATTGGTTATAAGTTGTTTCAGGTAGACCAAGTGTTTCAATCAAATGTGAATAAGCAGCAACGTGTAATGCTTCACGAGCAGCAAAACCCATTAACATCATACGAACTTCTGGTTGTGGAAAATATGGAAGATAATTCTTTACATAACCACCAGCAACGTCAATGTCACCTTGTGTGAAGAAACGGAAGATGTGTGTCAGAAATTGTTTTTCACTTGCCGTTAGATTTTTCTTCCAGTCTTTAACATCTTCCATCATTGGAACTTCTGTATGAAGCCAATGTGATTGTTCATGTTTTAACCAAGCATCATATGCCCAAGGATAGTTAAACGGTTTGAAATAGTTTCTTTCTTCTGTCAATTTTTGTAGTACTTCTCTTTTAACCATTTATCCACTCTCTCATAAGATTCTCGGCTCTTACACCTGTCATTCGTTTCATTTCAATATCACCATCCAACATTACTAAAGTTGGTACGGAACGAATTCCATACTCTGTTGCAATTTCTGTATGTACGTCAATATCAACAACTTCAATAGGAATATTTGTTTCAATGTTCGCTAGTGTCATTGCTAGACCTTTACATGGACCGCACCATGATGCTGTAAATCTTAATATCTTTTTCATTTATTTTCTTTCTTTTCTACTTGTTCGTACATTACTGTGTTTGTATCACCTAATGCCCATTTTGAATCTGTTTCAACTGACCATCGTTTGGTTGCTACTTTAAAGTCTGGGTGTTTTAGTTCTTTTGGATTGCTACTTGGTTCAAATACGATTAAACGATTATTTGGCTGAGCAGCAAACTGCCCATTATCACACATGATGAAATTATAAGACTTGTGGTCCTCGATATCTTCAGAAAACCCTGTATCAAGTACGTTAAAATCAGGATGAGCAGAATCAACTGTAAACATATAAACACCATATTGCCAATCTCCATTTTTCAACTTAAACTTACACTTCATTGATTGTAATTGTGCTTTTTTAATAACTGTTATGTCATAAGATAAACTGTCCCATAGTTGTAAGTAATCTAATGTTAATGGTTCACCTTCAATTGGTTTCCAACAATATGCATGTAATGGTAGTTTGTCGTACAATGCACCATAGTTGTTTAGATAAGACTCAATACGAAAAGCTTGTCCTCGTAATGATTTGATACTTATCCACCAACAAGGTTCAAGTTCTCCATGGCCTTTCTCAAAGTCATAGAGAAACTCTTTACGAACAAAACATTTTATTGGTGGAAGATTAGCGACAATATGTGACATTTTTATCCCTCACAGGCAATACAATCGTTCCCTTGTGCTACTTGAACCATATCAAGTTCTTTAATCACTTGTCGTTCAATTTTCTTAGATACTTTATCTGCCTTACCAATCTTTTCCGAACGGCAGTAGTAAAGTGTTTTAAGTCCTTTTTTCCATGCCATAAAATGAATGGCGTGAATATATTTAATGTGTGCATCTGGTCTAAAGAACAAATTCAATGACTGTGCTTGGTCTATGTATTGTTGGCGGTCAGCAGCCAATTCAATTACCCATCGTTGGTCAATTTCCATAGATGTTTTGAATACTGCTTTTGTGTTTTCGTCCATCCAATTTAGGTGTTGCACAGAACCATCATTAGCAATAATAGATGACCAAATGTCATTGTATTCACCTTCTTCAAGAGTTTGCTCAGATGAATCACCACCTGTTAGGTAATCTCTGATTACTTTATCCAACCAACGATTCTTGTTTAGAAAAGATCCCGAGAGAGTGTCTTGGCGGTAAGCATTAGCACGATAAGGCTCAACAGAAGGGCTAGTGTTTCCCATAATGATAGACGAAGAAGCATTTGGAGCAATAGCCATAAGGTGGCTAAACCGCTGACCAGAGCTGATAGCATCAGGAGCGGGACCTCGTATTTGACCAAGAATTTGGTTAGCATCATCTAATCCTTTTCTAATATGTTTGAAAATTTGATTGTTTAGAACTTTACCCATCACTCCTTCAAAAGCCACACCTTTTCGTTGTAGATAAGCGTGAAAGCCCAAAGCACCGACACCAATGCTGCGCTCACGACTGGCAGAATACCTTGCACGTTCAATGGTGGAAGGAGCATTATCAATAAAATACTGAAGAACATTGTCAAGCATTTCAGCGGTATCACAAAGAAAATGAGGATGGTTTTTCCATTCATCATAGTACTCCAAGTTTAGGGATGACAAACAACATACAGCAGTTCTTTCTTCATTTGTTGGTAAGATAATTTCTGAACATAAATTGGATTGATGAATCTTCAATCCTAAGTCTTTTAGAAACTGAGGCATCATTCTGTTACTAGTATCAATATAGTGAATGTAAGGTTCACCTGTATGCATACGTAATTCTAAAATTTGTTGCCATAGATTTTTGGCTGATACTGTTTCACGTACAATACCTGAATGTGGGTCTGTTAAATTCCAATCGTCATTTGCATTCGGATCTAACATACACTTTTCAATGATATTCATAAAGTCATCGGTGATGTTAACACCATGATGTAGATTCAGGCAACGAACATTGGGGTCACCTGTTGGTTTACGCATCTCTAAGAAACCAATAATATCAGGATGAGAAATATCAAGATAAGCGGCATAAGAACCACGGCGAGTGCGACCCTGACGATAAGCCAACGATGAAGCATCATAGATTTTGAGGTGGGGCATGACTCCTGTGGATTTATCATCAGTAGAGCGGATGCCGAAACCAATACCAACACCACCGCCGAGCATACTAAGCCAATTAGTTTCAGATAAGTTATCAACTAATCCCTCGGCAGTATCTTCAATAAAGTTAAGAAAGCATGAAATAGGTAACCCACGCTTAGAACGACCAAAAGAAAGGATTGGAGTACTAAAACTAAGCCAATGATTAGAGGCGTAATCGTAAAGGCGCTGAGCGTGTTCAGGATCAGTTCCAAACTGTTTTGCCACAAAGGCGAATCGGTGTTGAGGTGATATTTCATCTTCTTTCATGTAACTTTCTTTGAGTCTTTTAATTCCTAACTCATCAAACAGTTTGTCCTTCTCTAAATCTATTTTAATTCCCAGATATTCTTCCATATTTTTACCTTATTATTATTTTTCCTGTTTATAAACTTGACTTGCTATTTGCACATTACTTCTTTTTCTTATCAATTCCAGAACTGCTGGATCATTCACTTGGTCACCATGTGGAACAAATAAGGCCTTTCCTCTTGGTGATGCATTTTCTTTCGGTTCTGTGACATAGTATATAGCGAGACTTCTCCTCATTTCATTTTCTGGACAATTTAAATTGCCAGGTAAACCATGCCATGAGTTTTGTGTCGTATCAAATAATATTGCACGATTAAACTTGTTCTCTATATTTTTAACACACTCTTTTGGTTTATTTGTCTCATCATCATGTGACCATAATTGAAGTTCTCCACCCCACTCAGGTAACCAATTCGGTGTCAAATACACTATCAAATTAAACTTTCTTTCTAATTTCAATTTTGGATGAATTGAATAGTCTAAATGAATATTCAACTTTCCACTTTTCTTATGAGCATGCCATCCACCACCATGTAATCCAATATCTGCTATAGTTTTCTTTTGGCCAGTAACATCTTCTATAATCTTTACAAATTCTGGTCCACAAAGATAACTCATAACAGAATATGTAGTTTTTGGAAATTTATCCCAATGGTTACAAGCCTTTTTATTTTCAACTGCATTTAGATATTGAAAATCCCATATATCACTTTCATAATCTGGAAATTCTAATAAAAGTTCCTTTAATGTTTCTTCTGTAAAGAAATTATCAATAACAATGTGATTGAATGGTTCATTTGTTAAAAACTCTTCCTTCAAAGATAACCAATCCACATCATTAATCAACTTAGACATTCACATATTCCTTAATCATAGGAAAGATTGGATCAATGGCATCAGCACAAGCTAATGCAATTTCTTGATGTTCTTTCTGTGTACCATTTGCTGACCTGAGTTGTATATAGTGAACCCAAGAACGAAGCGTTCCATTCATAATTAAACCTTTTTCCAATTAATAAATTCCATCTTAGCTCTGAGATTCACAAAGGTATTCTTACTTATGATATCTTGGATTTCATCTAGTGAGAATCCGTTCAGTATCATATCGTTAATATCCTTTTCCACAATAAATTCAGGCCAAATCACTACATTATAATGTTCTTCAATACATTTGTCAATCTGTTTACAGATATCTACGTTCCGTGGTTCATTATCATATACCAAGACCACTTTGGTCTTATCAAATAACTTACTGATTGATGACAGATTTGAATCCGCAGTTGCCACAGCGTTCTCCAAGAACATGGAGTCAATAGGACCTTCCACTACGTAAATAGTCTCCTCCTGATTGATCCGGTCAAGGCCAAAGACCTTACTGTTGTCATCATGTAGTTTGACAGTTATATATCTTAGTTTGGATTGACCAAGAGCTCTACCCTGAAATGCAATCAGGTTCTTATCAGCATCATAGAATGGTATTACCAGTCTTGGATCATCTTCTTTGAGACCTTCTTTTTCAATTTGGAGCGAATCCACGAAACCCTTGAAATCTTCTGCAAAGTATAACTCCGAATGAAATCCCTCGGGTATCTTGCGTGATTCAACATACACTTTAGCATAATGTTCTTTTGGTAAAGACTTGATTGATGGTATGTCCAAAGTTCTCTTAAACTTGGGTGCTTCTGTTTTGAATTCTTCAAAGGTTGGTTTGACATAGTTGTTTGCACTGGCTGAATCCTTATATCTCTCTAATGAGTATTCTTTTGACAAGTTTGAATCAACTTTATCAAGCAGGTTGTAAAAAGTGGTAGAAACACCACAATTATGACACATATAGAAATAGTCATTCTTCTTGCGGTAAACATAACCACGGGATTTGGATTTGTTCTTTTGTGAGTCGCCACAAAGCGGGCACCTGAAGTTATACAGGTCTTCCTTCTTTTGTGTGAATTTGTTCAGCTTTGGAGAAAGCCTCAGCAAAAAAGTTCTATCAATATAAACAGACATAACGAAACCATGTGATTAAAGTTCTGTGATTGTAACAGAACCTTAATATTTTGTCAAGTGGATATTAGGTAAACAATCCCAATAATTTATCGGCGTGGCCTGCAAAGAAACCGCCGGCAGCAACGATGCCGGCAAATGTCCAAATCAATTTATCTCTCTGCGTTTTGATGGCAGATATTTCTTTGGACAAAGCGGCATGTTGAGTACATGAAGCATCATACATCTCTTTAAGTTGTTCTTTGATATCAACACGGGTCTTATCAAGACAATCATGCATATCTTTAACATCAACTTTTAGGTCATCCATTTTTTCATTAAGGTTCTCCACCTTAGTTTCAACGATGCCAATTCTTTCTACTGTGGTTGCCATTTAATTCTTTCTTATACACTAAAACTACTACCGCAACCGCAGGTTGATTGAGCGTTTGGATTGCTAATAACAAACTGTGAGCCTTGGATGTCTTCTTTGTAGTCCACAGTTGCTCCTTGCAGGTATTGCATACTCATTGCATCTACAAGTATTTTAAAGTTCTCTAAAGGTACCTCAAAATCATCTTCGTTCATTATCTCATCGAATGTAAATCCATAACTCATTCCGCTGCAACCACCACCTTGAACAAATGTTCTTAGTGATAAATCTGGATTGCCTTCTTCTGCAAGAAGGTCTAAAATTTTTGTTTTAGCTGATTCTGTTATTGTTATCATACCCTGAAACTTTCTCCGCAACCGCAGCGGTCTTTTTCGTTTGGATTTTTAAAATCAAATCCCTCGTTGATCCCATTACGAACCCAATCCATGGTCAACCCATTTAGATAAGCATCACTCTTTGCATCTACAAGAACTGCAAAATCTTTTTGATCGTAATTAGTTACACCAACTTCAGCATCATATTTATCAACATATTCCATCGTATATGCTAAACCACTACAACCAGTAGTCCTTACACCCAATCTAATACCAACACCTTTACCACGTTTCTGTAGTTGAGATTTAATTTTCTCGGATGCTTTTTCAGTGAGCGAAATCATGTTTTCCTCTATAATCGTTAATGGCCGCTTTCACAGCATCTTCTGCAAGTATACTACAATGTATTTTAACTGGTGGTAAGGCAAGTTCTTCAGCAATACTTGAATTAGTAATCGTTCCAGCTTCGTTAAGTGTTTTGCCTTTGACCCACTCGGTAACAAGGCTGGAACTGGCAATTGCACTTCCACATCCATATGTTTTGAATTTTGCATCAATAATGATTCCATTTTCAACTTTAATTTGAAGTTTCATTACATCACCGCAAGCTGGGGCCCCAACCATACCTGTGCCAACACTATCATCAATTACACTAAAGACACCAACATTTCGTGGATTCTCATAGTAATCAATTACCTTAGCTGAATATGCCATTTATTTTTTCACAGGTACTTCTGTGCCTTCTAGTTTTTTGTGGATTTTAATTTTCTTACAATCTTGAGCTGGCTTTCCAGTTTTCTTGTCCATAACTGGTTTACCTGCTTTATCCACTTTATCATGGCAAACTTCTTTCATTTCGGCAGCAAATACATGATTGTTATATGCTGGAAACCAAAGTCCTAAAACTAAACAAAAAGACCAAAATGTGTTTTTCATAATAACTCCTTAAATTTCTGGTTGTGGTGCTGGCGCAGGTGCTGGTTTGCCACCAAAGCCTGTTACTACTTGTGATGTTACTAGTGCATCAGCTGATGGTGTAACTGAGATACTACGTGTTGTTGGTGCAGGTGGTGGAGATGGTGGTTTATCCCATCCTTTGTTTGCTGCTTCTAATGCTTTGGCTTGTGCTTCTGGTGTACTTGCTAGCATAATACCAGACAATGTACCTGTCAAGAAGGTTGCAATAGGGATAATCAATTCAAAGAACTTATTATCAACAGGACTGATTGCATCTAGTGGTTGTGTGACAAAGATTAAACTATACAACACAACAAATACAATACCAAACAATGTCAATGCAAGAACAATGCCGACAAAAAACTTCAAACGGTCCATCAGTTCTGTACCTGTGTAACGTGGTGAATCCACAAATAATTCTCTAATCATTTACAATCTCCTTTTTTATCAGTTTTCTTTTCAACTGGTTCAGTACTTATGTTATTTGCCTTGAGTATCATTTCAGGACACGTTCTAGTTATTTCGCATTCGGGTTTTTTACACACTGTTGAGTTCCAATTTGCTGGATCCTGACATGGGTATCTAAAACGATCACTACAACCAACCAAACTCATTAATGCAATTAGTGTTATTATTCTTATATTCATTTTACTCTTTCTTTACTGAAAACTTTTCAGATGCTGTGAATCCCAATCCGGCAACCACAATATACATCATATTTTCAAAGAGTGTATTATCTACTTCATATTTCCAAAAGATATTGGAAATAAAAGCAACTGAACATAATAAAAACGCTAGAAATGTTATTACTCTTTTTGAACTGATATCACCATCAATATCAGTTAACATATCCCTTAGAAAAGACATTATACACCAAGTACGTGTAAGGCGTGTTCATAATGTTTAATTCTATCTTCAAGACCAATGGTACCACCATTGATACGCTTTGTCATTGTTAGTATATCACCCTTATCAGCATACTGATTTAGGTTATTTGTTTCCCAGAACCAACAAGCTGATTGTGCTGCACCTTCAAATGTTGAAAGGTAATCAGATGCTTCTTCTGGAGAAATTTCTAGAGAATCGGCAAATGCAACATAATTAGATTTGCCAGTCAACTGAATCAGTCCACGACCACAATACTTATAACCATCACCAGACGCTTCATCTCCATTACCCATACGAGAGGCATAGATTCGGTTTGCAATGGCAGCTTGTTTATTTGGTTTAGATGCGTACTGTTGTGCAAGTTCATCGGTTGGAAAATATTTACCAAACAACTTACGTAGTGATGCTGCTTTGTAATTTAGATTTTCTTTAAGAACCATGAAACCACCAGATTCGTGAGCACATTGAGCAACAAATGCTGCTACCCTTTTTGGTGTATTGATTTCGTAATCAGGCAATAGAATTGACAATGCATGATGCCAGTGGTCAATGTATGGGTTTTTAGGAAGTAATTCTTTTAATTGTTGTTTTGTTAATTCCATTTCAGTTCCTTATATTGTTATCGGTAACCATAACAAAGCACCTTGAGTCATTAATAATATTGCAAAGACACCAAGACCGATGCCAATGAAATACATTTTCTTACTCATAGTCAACATAGATGCAGCCAGTATGACAATTGCAATTTGAAATGCAGCATTAGAGTATGTGTACCAAGGACTTTTCATCTCCGCTACTGCTCTTTCAGCTTCAATTCCTCTAGCTTTGGCCATTAATTCTTTTTTACCCTCACCTTTTACAGGGTCGGATTCATATCGTTCTATCTTGGCCTTTAACTTTTCGGCTTTGGCTTTATCTCCACGTTGAACAGCTTCATCATATGCCATTTCAGCAAGTGTACCTTTAATACTTTTTGCCTGATAGAAAGCCCAAACATTATTTGATTCAATTGTATTATCTAAAATTTGTGCAGAGTTACCACCATCAAGTAATGAGGTGATGGCCAAAAATGCAGCCAAGAATGTGATAATCCAACCAGTGCGTTCTTTTGTAATTTCTTGTTCTTCGGTCATTTTACACTTTCAAATATAATTTTTTGTTTTTGATACCATTCAATCCATGCATCAGTCTTAACTGCACATTCATAATAGGTGCCATAGTTCACGGTTATAGTTTTTGT
>Ga0209354_10000376_pt1 | contig 21111 bp, 28 predicted proteins | sample LauGreSpBDMM15DD_2_FD_187562 | JGI IMG/M metagenome (GOLD analysis project Ga0209354, IMG submission 187562) | Freshwater lake microbial communities from Lake Michigan, USA - Sp13.BD.MM15.DD (SPAdes) (version 2) | ecosystem: Environmental > Aquatic > Freshwater > Lake | place: Lake Michigan...
ACAATGCCGGATTTTATAGAATGCGTATACCCACCCTATAAAATATTATGAAAGCAAATAAATCCTTTGTTAGTAAAGATATATTTGCTTTAAAAAAAGACAATTCGCGAAAAAAGAAACAGTTAAAAGACCTTATAAGACCTTACAAGACCTTACAAGACCTTAATAGAAGATTATACTGCAAATAATTCACGCCAGTTAAGAAGTTAATGAAGTTGGTAAAAATTATAATTAAAATAAAATTCCTTCTTTTTTTCATACCCTATAGACTTTTTATCTTACTGATTTTTTTTTGGAAGAAGGATGGGGAATATTATAAAGAAGAAAAGAAGGAAGTTTTTGCTTTATAAGTTTTTTTAAGTTTTTTAACTAATAACTAATTAAACAAATAATAAAAGACATGAAAAATCAGTAACATATCCATTCGAAAGTTGTTTTACTCCTGAAGCAGTCGATAGGTATATTTTTCCATTAAATGATACAGTATTAAATAAACTAAAAAATGTAGAATTTAAATAAGTTCCATTCACTTTAGTATAAGAAGGCATATTATTATAAGTATTGCCCCAACTTCCAACTTGTAAAAGACTATCTAATACGGCTTGAGAAAATGAACTACTAGCATCGCTAAGATAATGATTAATAGCAAGACCCGAAAATGTAGGAGAAGTTCCAGCTAAGGTCGTTACTGCATAATTATTTCCAGGTGTTAAATCTACTGTTCGAAGTCTGTTAGCATAAGTATCAGTGACTAATAATCTATTGTTTTCAGAATCATACGAAATACTCCATATTTGACTAAAGAAAGCATTAGCTCCAATTGGCGAATCGAGAAAAGGGTTTCCAACACCATATCCTGCACGATTTGGTAAATTAATAAAATTACTAAACTCTGGCATTCGTTTATCATCGGCAAGCCCAGCTATTACAGTTGAAGTTCCACCAGGAGTGCTCAAATCATACATACGAATAGAAACAAACTGATCAGCAAAAGCAGTGGTTGAATTTAAAAATTCTATTTTTCCAATACTAGAATGAATAATATTATTAAAGAGAGTTGCTGAAAGTGTAGCACTAGAATAATCAGCAGGAATAGTAACGTAACATAATCTCGAGACTATATTAGAAGACAGCAAAGTATAACTGTAATACAATCTTCTAGTTAATTTGTCAAAGCCGAATGTTCTAGTGTTTCCTTTATCAGATAAAGTAATTGTAGAAATTGAACCAGTCTGAATATTAACTAAATAAACTTTATCTTGATCAAGCTTGATACCTTGTCCCGTGTATAGAAAATCACGAGTTCCTTGAGCTGGAATAATTAAGTAAGTTGAATCTATATTAATAAACATTTGTTCTAGAGTGATTCCAGGCACGTAGGGATAATCACAAATTCTATCAATTGCTCCATTTGTTCGAATTTTCCCTACACAATAAATAGAAGCTGAAAATTGAAAAACAGTATACATACAATTATTTATTGGATCAGCTACAAACGGAACAAGAAATTGAGTAATATATCTTTTCTGATAATCAATATCATTACTAATTAATTGCACTATACCTAAAACACTATTAAATATAGTATAAGCAGCATCATAAATTAACGTACTAGCTTGAGTTATTTTTGCTGATAAACCAGCAGCACTAATACATTCAGTAATTTCTGATGGTTGTATTGATCTTATAATAGCTTCTGAATTTACAAGAAAAGATTTATCACTAGGAATTAATGCAGAAATATCAGGAATTGGAAGTAAAGAAACACTAACAACAAGTGAACCAGGTGCAAGAGTTATAGTTATTAAATTAGCACTTATACCATATTTTAATGCAAACTGTTGTTTGAATGAATCAATGTCAGCTGGAGTTACAGCTCCAAAATTATAACCAAGAATTTTAAAACTACCAATTAACCCACCATTTGATGTTGCCTTAACTGTAATTCCTCTATTTGAACCTAATTTTGAACTTCTTTCAAAAAAACTAGGATTAGTTCCAGTTTGTTTAACTAATAATTGTTGCAAAATAGTTGGATCAGTAATTGAATGAAAATTCACAAATTTGTTACGCTGTCTTCTCTCTAATAAATCAGAAACAGTAGCAATTCTACTATTTTTTTTTATATTAGAATACATTTATATTTAAACAAATATTATTTTAGATAAAACGAATTCTATTTCTTTCATTTCAAAAGGAAAAAGAATGGAACCACTTTTAGTAGGTGGTGAATCATTAAAATATAATGTGCATGATTTTGCGCAAAAGATTGATCATGAAAAAGCTAAAATACTATCTAGAAAACTAAGTATACCTGTTGATATTGCAATAATAAATACAAGATTTTCAATGAATGCTGCAATGATAGCAAGAACAATAGCTGTTCTTGGTCTACAAAAGCTTCATATCATAGGTCCTAAAGCTTGTGATATGAGATCTTCTGTAGGTTCACAACATTATATTGAACTTGTAAAACCTGGTGATGTTTCTCCTACATATTTTACTGAGTTAGGTTTATATCCTATCTTAGTAGAACAAGGTGGTCATCCTTTAGAAGAATTTAATTTTAAAACTTTAATCCGTGAAGGTAAGCATATATGCTTTATCATGGGTTCAGAATCTACTGGTTTACCACCAGAATATCTTAAGCAAAAATTCCCAAGAATTACTATCTCACAATATGGTCTAGTAAGAAGTTTGAATGTTCAAACTGCTGCTTCAATAGTTATGTATGAATTTACTAGACAATGGAGAATGGTAGAATTAGGAAAGATTTAATTTTATAATTTAAAGTTCAGAACTTTTTATACTAAAAGATTCTTCAAGTTTTTTTAAATCAATAGTTTTTAATACTGGATATAAATCTCCATATTGCTGTAATATTTTTCCATAAACTCTACGAACATTTTGAGTATTTGTTTCTGACTTATCAAGTGAATATCTATAAAATGATAATTCTTCATTTCTAGTTAAATTTTTCATTGCATTAGGAATTAGACCAATTAAAATCTTATCTAATTCAATTTGAATTTTAAACGGATGATTCTTTAAGTATGTATACACACTTGTATTTAAAAATAGTTCATCTGTGCAATATGGAACTGAAGATTTAGGTTTTCTTCCATTTTCTAAATTTAATAAATCAGTTTCTTTTTGTAAATTACCTTTAGCAAGTTTAGTTAAGAATCTAGTTAATAATGCACGAGGTAATTGTATTCTTGAAATTATACGATGAGCAATAATAGTATATTTTTGATTAAATGCTTTTCGGAAATAATATGGATAAGTAGAAATTGAAAAATCAAATTTTGGTTTAATATATTTTTCATCTAGGAAATTATCTCTTACATCAATATCCGAAATCCACACAATATCATGTGCTTCAAATAAGGGTAGAAATCTAACTATAGGACCAAATACACCTATATGTCCTATACCTTGAGGATCTCTAAATTCAGGACAATTAAAATGATATACAGAAACTTGATCATTTCCTTGAGAAACTTTTAAAGCAAAGTCTTTACCTGTATCATCAGTATAAATTCTAATTTGAAATTCTGGTAAATGACTAGCATGACTTATAAAACGTTCTAAATATTTTTGATATTTAGTGAAATCTCTATAAGGATCATTCATAGTAAAAAAAGAAACTGATAAAATTTTATTTGATTTGAACCCTTCTTTCAGAATGTTTATCTCGATTTGAGACATCTTTATAATTTCCTGTGAAATAAATAATGGAGTATATACTTGTATTAAAAAATGGGTTAGGAAATAAAATTATAACCTTAGTTAATGTCTTACATAGAAATCCTAAAGATACATTTTATGTGCTAGATAAAACTTCACATCATCAAGAAGGTCGTGCAGAAGAAAAACTATGGAATTTATTTCCTTTACTTTTAAAACATCCACGTATTAAATTTATTAGATGGTCTAATTATGATAAATTAAAAGAAACTATACAAGAATATGATTTCTCATGGAAAATCTTTTATGAAATTGATGGATTCACAAGAGGAATAAAAAAGTTCTTTCAAGTTAATGAAGATTTTTCATATTTAGAAGAAAAATTAGATTTCAAAAAAGGTATATTTGTGCATGTTAGATTAGGTGATAAAGTAAAAGAAAATATTCAAGCTTTAAAAGCAGGAAAACATTTACGTTATGTAATAATGAAACCTGAATATTACCAAGATTATATTTCTGAACTAAGAAAAAAAGATGAACCAATCTATATATTTTCGGATGATTTAGAATTAGCAGAATGTATTTTACCTGGTTATGAATATCCAGATTTATCAGTGAATGAAACTTTTTATTGCTTTCAACATGCTAGAAGAGTAATATTATCCGAATCAACCCTAAGTATTTCTGCAGTATTATTATCTATAAAAAAGAAAGATCTTATAATTCCTAATTTCTTATTAATGCCAAATGAAGAAGGGCCATTCAAATTAATCCCTTCACCATATTTTTCTGATGGAGAATCTAATAAAAAATATATAATGAAAACATTGGAAGATTTTGAAATTTTTAAAACATGTAAGAATTAATTCTTACTTTTTCGTCTAGTCTTTCCTCCTTTTTTTAATATTTTTTTAAGAAATTTTCTTTGATCGGATTTTGATAATTCTAAAAAATCTAAATATACTGACATCATTTGATTTCAACTTTATATAAAAATATATTTTTATCTTTTGATTCTTCAATTACATTCCATTTAATAGTAGAAAATCCTTGACGTCCTGTATCTCCATCAACATCTTCCCATTTTGTCATATTTTTTGCTCCAGGAATTTTTCGAGTATCTGTATGTTCTAAAATTTTAAATCCAGAATTTAAATCAGGTTGCAATATTTTTATACCTTTTTTTCTTAAACGTTTTCTCAAAGCATCATCTTCACCACCCCATCCCCAAAAAGAAGGATAACCATTAGTTTTCTTAATATCTTTTAAAGACATAGAAAGAACTTGTCCAATAAATCCAGGACCACCATATTTACCTTTATAAGCTGTTCCTATATGCATAGGTTGTTCAGGAAAAGCTTCATAATAAGGAACTAATGGACTTAACGGAATTAAATCAACATCATGATAAATAACATATTGTGCACCCATTTTCTCAGCATATTTAGAACCAATATTTAATAAAGCACCACGATTAAATTTTTTATCATCATGTTGTTCAATAATTAAGATAGGCCATTCTGGATGCCAACGTTTCATATGTTTTGTAAATATATCTAATTGTTGAGATCTTTTTTGTTCAGTTTGTTCACGATATGGAACAATTAAAAAAGGAATACCCTTAGGTAATTGTAAAACTTCTTTTTTAGTTATTGGAATCATTATATTTTAGATGAGTAAAAATGGATTGTTTTTTCATAAATTTATAGAATTTGTTTTGGTAGATATATTTCTGCCCCCAGCGTCCAACATGCCTTCTTCTGAGGAGCAGGACGCACTCTTCGCCGAGTTCAAGGCGAACATTGATAAGCACCTGGACGACACTGTCAGGACCCTTATATCCATGGCACCTAAAGCTGCTGTGAATGAAGTTGATGAGACCATTCTGGCTATCCAAGACTGGAAATCCCAGCTTGGGGATTCCCACGTCACCACCCTCATTTACATCTACATCGACGAGCTGCTTAACGCCGTTGAGAAGATAGATTCTGGCGTCAATCCCATCTTGCGGAATCACCTCCTCACTGAGCGCTGTTCTGCACATGCGGATGCATTGACTTATTAAAAACTCAACAGTTTTTACATAAGTAAAAATGGATTCTTTTTTTATAAGATTACGGAATTTGTTTTGGCGATCCACAGCTTCTGTTTTGTTCGCCCTGAATGTCTGCTTTAATTAAGCAGGAGTTCACCAAGTTTTGCAAGCTTGTAGATGTTCGCGTCGAAAACGACGCCAAGGTCTTGACAAATCTGCCATATGAGGACGCATATACTGCTCTCTATGATTTCGTCTACCAGTTTGAACAGTCTGACTTGCTCATGCAAGGCGTCTTTGAACCTCATGAGGTTATGGACGGCCACTACAAGGAGGAGAAGGAGTTCTACTACCTCACTCACCTCCTTGAACAGCTGAAAAAGCTGAACCCCGACGACAGGCTGTCTGCCTCAATCCGTTCTCACATAACGTGGCTGAAGGAGACGCTTTGTATCTGGGACGATTAAACCTAAGGGTTTTTTCATCTGAATAAATTAAAGAGATGTTTGGATGGACTCAATTGGGATAAACATCTTTCAAAATTTAAATGATTTATATACATATGTATTAAAATAGTTGTTTAAAAATAAGATGAAACTTGATATACAAAAAGCTTTTGAGTTTCTAAAACCTTTTTGTATAGAAAGAAAATTACCTGAACCATGGAGTTTTTCTTCTGAAGCTTTAGAAAATACTTTAAATTATATTACTGCTTTATCATATAATTGTTATATTTTCAATGGTCAATTATATAAATTAGAATTTAAAAAAACTTCTCCTTTATTAAAACATCATTTAACTAGAAAAGTTCCTCAAGGAATAAAAAAAACTTTGAAACAAAAAGGAGAAATTAGATTTATGCAATGTATATTAAAATCATTCCGAAGTTCAGAAGATTTTGTATTTGCTAAATTTTTAGATAAAATTAAAGTTGAAGGTATATTTGTATTTTCACTAACAGATTCACAATTATTAAGAAAAGATTTTCGAACACCATGGTTTAAAGATTCAACTGATTTTAAACCACCATTTTTACCTATGTTTGCTTATTCTGGTCATGAAGAATTTTATGATATACCTATACCTAACATAGATGAAATTGAATTTGTTGAAAATCCACCAGAAATTCCTGAATATAGATGGATAGAAAAAGAATCTAAAGCTGTATTTCGTGGTTCATCAACAGGATGTGGAACTTCTGCAGAAACAAATCAACGTATAAAAATTTCACAAATTAAAAATCCTTATTTAGATGCAGGATTAACTTACATAACAACAACAATAAAAGCAGATCCTTTAATTGGAATTTCACAAACACCTAAACTTCCTCTTGTAAAAAAATTAGATATGTTTAAAGAACAAGCTTTATATAGAATTATTATACATATTGATGGTAATGTTTTTGCGTATAGATGGTTACCTTCTTTCTTAACCGGTTCATTAATATTTAGAGTTCAAAGTCCTTACACACATTGGTTAGATTCTAAATTTAAAGCAGGAAAACATTATGTTGCTATAAAAGAAGATTTATCAGATTTAACAGATAAAATTATTGAATATAAAGATTCTCCAAAAGGAGAAAAAATTGCTTTAGCAGGAAAAAAATTAGCTACAAAATATCTTCAAGAAAAAACTTTACAAACTGAGTTAAAAAAAATATTAGAATTTTAGGTTGAAAACGGAATCTTTTTTTATAAGATTTAGGTTTGTTGATTCCCTGAGTCTAGCAGCACCCCTAAAGCGTTTATCGTCAAAGGTCTTTGCTACTAGCCTCTCACCATGTCTCAGTCTGCTTCTGCATCTGAGTCTGGCGCCTCTTACAAGGCCATGCCCTGCGCTCAGTTCATTCCGGACAAGAAGCAGCGCAATGCCTTCTTCAATGAGTGCGCCAAGAAGGAGAAGGTCTACTCCTACCTCAATGCAGAGCTTGCCAAGCGTGCCAAGATCATCCCCAAGATCTTTGCGCTGTGCGCCAGCCTGTGCGAGAGTGAGACCTACCCCCACCTCAAGCTCCTCCCCAGCGAGAGCTTTGACACCATCTTCCCCCGTGATGGCCTCCAGTCCTGCCACTGGCAGCTGATGCTCGACCAGAGCAATGGCTTCCTTGCAGCGCGCCTTGCCCACTTTAACGAGTGGGTTAGCCAGAATGGCCTCCCTCAGGAGCTCGTGCTCCTGCGCAACGAGCACGTTGCGTCCCTTGCCTCCGCTGCTGCAGCCACCGCTGCGCGTGAGGAGGCTGCAATTGCAGCTGCTACCCAGCAGCTGAGTGCAAACCTTGCTATTTCTGTCCAGACCACCCAGATGGTCATGAATGTAGCAAATGACAAGCTCAACGCTATGCAGCAGATTGCTGCAGCCGCTGACCAGCGCGCTGCCTTTGCTCTAGCGCTTGCTGCCACCTTGCCCGCTGCGGGTGGTGGCTCTTCCTCCCTTGACCCTACTTGCTGGTATTGCCAGCACAACAAGTGCAACCAGCACTAAATTGTGGGTCACACAATATCTAGTCCTCTCCGGTCCGACTTTAAAACTGGTCTAAAGCATCCCTAAATCCTTGGGGTGATGTAAAAAGGCTGATCTACTCAAATCCTCAAGTAGACTGAAAAAGATAGGTAAGAATGAGATCACATGTGTATCGGACACTATTTCTCTACTCTTGTCATACGACAAACCCAGCCTCCGAACTCAGCGACCCAACCATGTAACTCGCTGTTTATTACTGCATGGCCAAATATCTCTGATGAATAACTCCGCCCAAGCAATTTGATTACCGGACGCCAAAATCAGTTTACAGAAAAGATTTTTAGGTTTTTAGTTTTCCTTTTATAAAAGACAATGATATACTTTGGTAAAATCCGAGAAGGATTTGGAAATAAATTATTTATGTTATTAAGTCATATTAATACATTTAAAAAAGGTAATGGAGAATCTTTATATATTTTAGAATGTCCATGTAAGCATGATAGAAATTCAGATAGATTTCAAATTATTTTTCCTAAATTAAATGATGTTCCATGGTTACATTTTGTTGATGCTAATGAATATGAAACATTAAAAGGAAATGAAATGAAACAACCTTCTTTTTTAAAAGAAAATTTTTTAGAATTGCAACAATTTATTAAAAAATATTTAAAGATGAATGAAAAATATGAAAATCTTTTAGATAAATATGATACTAAAAAAGGTATTGCAGTTCATATTCGTCTTGGAGATAAATTTGTAGATAATTATCGTCAAATAAAAGCTGGAAATAAAGAAATATATCTTTTAATGAGTCCAAGATATTATATTGAAAAAACACAAGAATTATTAAATGAAAAAGATGGACCTATTTATGTATTTGCAGATTCACCTAAATTTGCTGAATGTTTTCTAGGTAATTTAGATTGGAAATTTGTTAATGAAGATTTCCCAGAATCATTTTTTCTGTTAACAAAATTTAAACGATCAGTTATTTCTGAAAGCACATTTAGTATAGCTGCTCATTATATGAATTTTTTAAAGAATGAATGTATTATACCTTCATATAGATTAACACCTTCTAAGGGAAATTTAGTAGATTCTGTTTATGTCAATTCATCATTCAGATTAGAAAATGATAAATCATATAAGTTAGAACCAGATGAATATTCTCAAATATCAAAAAAATGTTATTCTTCAAAGAAATAAGTTGAAGGATTATATTTTAGTTTATTCATATACTTTAATAATATTTCTTCATTATAAGGAATTTTCTTTAAAAGTTTATAATTTGAATCTAATGAATCAGTTTCTTGAACTATAACATTTTCTGATGGACGTTTAGATAAAGGATGTAAAATTAATTCTGGAACTTCTTTAATATTAAAAGAATCTTCAGCCTTATGAAAAAATGAAAAAATTTTTGGATTTACATTCTTAAAATTTTTTTTCAATTTATTATCACCTGGTGCTAAAACTAACATTCCTACAACTTCTGGGAATTTTTGAATTATAGTTTTTGAAACGCACGGATCATATGATTTACCTTTTCTAGGTAAACATCCTTGTTTTACTGTAGAACAACGAGTAATGAATGTTTTATTCTTCATAGACATTCTAGAATATTTAGATGGTTTAACTAAGGATAAAACTTTAATATCATTTAAAACTTTATATACATTAACTGTTTTTCCAATTTCATCTAGATAATCTTTATATAAATAAAATCCAATGAATGGATTAGGATGAAAAAACACATTAAAATTAGGAGTTAGACAACGAGTTCCATCTTCTAAAAGAACTCCACGCAAATCATTTTCACTATCTTTTGATAAACGAAATAATATAGTTCCTTTAGGAATTATTTTCAGAGGAATTTTTGTATTCCTATAAGGAACTTCCATTATTTAGAAGGAGGGTTTTCTTTTGCCGCTTGTTTAGTTTTTAATTCTTTTGCAAGAGCTTCTTCAAACGCCTTAGATTCATCTTTTGAAGGTATACAAATAGCTACATCTGTAGTATGAAACATTCGTGTAGTTGCTACACATGTTATAAGAAGCATTGCATAAATTTGTCCTATGAGATCTGGATTACCTGAGACTGATTGCATGGGTTGTGAAAATATAGGTAGGACTACAGAAGATGGATAACCATCCATAACATTTCCATTTAATAGAAAATATACGAAAAAGATTGGTAATGCCCATGAAATACCTTCAGGAATAGAACCTGATATTGAAGTTTTTTTACATGTCAAAGCAGAAATTAATACTGATAAAATAACACCTGCAACAATTAACATAGCAAGGATGGATAAACCAATTAGTAGATTCATTTAATTTAGAAGGAGATTTAAGTGTTAAAGGTATTAACAATGCGTTCTAAAGAGTTTAACATTTCTTTACGTTGTGAATAATGTGGTCTTGTTAATGAATGACATTCTTGTAAACTTTTCCATGAAATTGCTGATATTTCTCGTTCTTGCATAGAATTTAATGATGACAAAGTAATATCTGATGTTTTCAAAGCAACAAAATATATGTGTGAATAAGGAATACCATTTGTTCCAATAAAAGTTTCTTTTAAAATAAGATTAGAGCATATAGTATATGATGTTCTTGGAATATTAGTTTCTTCAGAAAATTCTCTAATTGCGCAATCTAGATCAGTTTCTTTATGTATTCTTCTTCCTTTAGGAAATCCCCATTCTGATTCAATAAAAGAAGAAATATCTTTCAATAATTCTTTAAAGTTTAATTCATTAAATTTTTTTGAAGATGATTCATATTCTCTAGAATGACCAGTATGATCACCCCAATGACTATTCCATAAAAATTCAAATGAATTTGAACTTATTTTTATTTGTTCTTCAGAAGTCATATTAGAAAGTAATTTACGAATATATTCTGTATCTTCAATAGTATATTTACCTCTAAGAAATTCTGTATATGCCATACTATCTTTACGTTTAACCATCAAGAGTTCTAAAGAATCTTCAATAGGTAATTTTGATTTATTAATTAATATTAATCCACATGAAATTATTGGATCTCTACATATTTTAAATACGTGCCCTTTTTTTCCACAATTATTGCAATACATCTTACTATTCTATAACATCGTATGTTTAGATTTCTGATAATTTACTCAGTAATACACAAATGGGAGGATCGCCATCTAAAGTTGAAGCACCTATGCCTGAAGCTAGTATTGATTTAGCTAAGATAGCTACAGTTCCATTAAACGTAGCACAAGATTTTGGAAACCAAGCACAACTAGCAGCTAATCAAGCAGCTGCAGCAGCAGCTGATTTACAAAGACAAAATACATGGTTATCTACTTTACTGTTTTATGGTGGTATACTATCTGTATTAGTAATTTTAGGAGTTGTATTATATTATGCTGTATGGCCATTAATTCGTGATAAAATATGGCCACCTGCAACTACACCTACAACACCAACACCTCAAAAAGTTAGTGGAACAAAAACAGTTCCAATTAAATCTTTATGGACATCGAGTGGATTAAAAGATGGACAAGTTACACAAACAATTGCTTCATCTGAAGCACCACAAAAATCATCATATGGATATCAATATTGGATGTATATAAAAGATTGGAATTATAAATTTGGTGAAGAAAAACATATATTTTCAAGAAGTGATCCTTCAGGATCAATACAAAATCCTTTAGTAACCTTACATCCTTCTGATAATATTATGAAAATTAGTATTTCTGTATATCCTAATGAAAATACATCAAAAAATGAACCAGCTCCTGCAGGACATTCTGGAGCAACAGATGATGTATTTATATGTGAAATTCCTAATGTTCCAATTCAACAATGGGTTGCAGTAGCAATAACAATAGATACTAAAAATTTAGATGTATATTTCAATGGAAAGTTAGTGAAATCATGTTTACTAACTGGACTTCCAAAACCAGCTTTGGGTGATGTTTTAGTTAATGATAATGGAGGATTTTCAGGATGGATGTGTTCATTCCATTCATATTCAAGAAGTTTAATTCCTTCAGATGCAGAAACATTTACATTAGGAGGTGCACCATGTAGTATTCCTGATGAAACAAATTCATATACTGGACAATTTGGTTTTTGGAAAGGAGGAAAAGAAGTAACTAAATATGTGTTTTAAGATAAATGTTAAATGAATTAATAATTGTTTTAGTAGTTATAGTATTATTTGTTCTTGCGTGGTATTTTCTACCTCAACTAAATTCATCTATTATAGATACTGCAGTTGATGGTAATAAAAAATTACAAACTAATCAATCACAACTCACACAATTTTCGTATACGTGTTGGTTACGTATAGATAAATTTGATTATGGTAAACAAACTGTAATCTTTGTTAAAGGAACACCTGATTTAGATCAAGCATGTCCTGCCTTGTTATTAGATGGAAATAATAATACATTAATTGTTAAATTAGATACATTTGGAGCACAAGAAACTATTCCTATAACTAGTGTTCCTGCAAAGAAATGGTTACATGTAGGTATAACGGTTGAAGAACATTCAATGAAAGTATTTATTGATGGTATTGAATATGCACAATCTACATTAGTAAATCTACCTAAGACAAATACTGCAAGATTATTAGTAAGTCCAACAGGATTTTCAGGACGTATAAGTAATTTACAATTTTATTCACGAGTTTTAAATGAGTCTGAAGTTAAAACTTCTGCATCTAGTAATCCTTCAACTACTGAAGAAAAACAAATTTTTCCACCATATTTAGATAGTAGATGGTTTACGACTTAGCAGAATGTAATAAAGCTTGTGCTTGTGAAGCTTGAGTAGATGCAGCACCCATACGTTCTTCTTGTGATTTCATATCACTATCAATTTTCTTTACAGTTTTTGTTAATGAAGAAACCTTATGATCAACTTCTTCTAAGGTTAAATGTTCTTTCATATACCAAAAATAAGATATTAATACAGAACAAACAAAAAGCAATAAAATTTCTATCATTTATTTATAATAGATGTTTTCATTAAGTCAATTGGCTCGAAAAAAATATGTTGTTTTTAATATTGAATCAATACCTGAAACTACAAGTGTTCCAAGTATTAGTTCATATGCTGCTCCTAAAGAAAATGTAGATGTATCAACATTAACATTTAATAAGGAAATCCTTTTTCAATCTTTAACTGCAGATGATTTACAACAAGGTGAACAAAATTTGAATTTGAATGAAGTATATAGTGTAGGATATGGTTTAAATTTTGCTCAAAATCGTGCAAATATACCTAGAGTTCAATTTACGAATGAAAATGGTGGAATAGTAACAAAAGGTTATGTTGGTAATAATGCAATTCCTTTACCTGGATTAACTGGAACGTTAATTCTTCCGTAAATAATAAATGAGTTCATCTTCTAATTTGAATTTACCTAAACAATATTGGTATACTGGTGTAACTGGAACGTATACGTTGAGAGATGCTTCTGATTATACATTATTTAAAAAACGTCAAAGTATTTATCAAATGAAACCTTCAGGTGTTACACCAGATATTACTCAATCTTTAACAAATACAATAAGTTATCGATTTGGTGTAATTGGATGCACAGGTGGTGTAGGTGCTTCAGGTGGTCAATTTCCTACTAATGTTGTAATTCCTTATCCATCCGGAAAAGTTTAATTATACATTGCTCTCCACAGTTCTGGTTCTTTTTGGCCATAATCAAATAATAATTTTTTAATATGTTGGATTCCTAATTCCAAAGGAAAATCTACTTGTAAATAAAATTTATAATCTTTCATAGTTTCTTCATTAGCAATTCTCAACATATTTAATCTTGTTACTAACATTTCTGCAGTTCTAATTAATGTTCTAACACCTTCTTCTTTTGAAGAATATTCTGAAATCAAAAATTTAGAAGATTCAGAAGTTAAAAAGATATCTTGTGAAGAAAATTTTAATCTTTTTAAGAGATCAGGCCATACATAATGTTCTAAGATAGTTTGTTTTTCTTTTGCAGAATAACCACCACAATGAATAACTTGCATTCTATCTCTCAAGATAGGATTAACTAAATTAATATCATTAAATGAAAAAACAAATAAACATTGTGAAAGGTCTAAATCAATACCAGAAAAATATCTATCATGAAATTGTGAGTTTTGTGAACGATCAGTTAAATGTATAAGCATACTAGCAATTTCTTCACCATGTGGTGTTCCTGAAATCTTATCTAGTTCATCAAAATATAATACAGGATTCATACATTTCGAATGCATAAGTGAATCAACTATTCTACCCCACATTGAACCTTCATAAGTATATGAATGACCAGTATAATTAGCTACATCAGATGCACCACCTAAAGAAAAGAATTCAAATGGACGACAAAGAGCTTTTGCAATACCATTTCTTGCAATAGAAGTTTTTCCTACACCAATAGGACCTTGTAAAGCAATAACATTTCCTATAGAATCTGGATTAGCAATCCATTGTGAAATTACTTGCATAATTTGTGTTTTAGCATTTGACATACCATATACAGCTCTATCTAAGGTTCTTCTTGAATCTTGTAAAAATACTGAACATTTTTCTTTCCCTGCATCTAATGATACAGGTAAAGGAACAGTTTTTCCAAAAGGTATTTTTAAGAATGCATCAACCCAATTCTTTATTTTATGATGTTCACCTGTATCATCTTCAAGCATTTGTATTTTTTTCAATACGTTTGATTTAACATATTCAGATACTGGTAATTCAAGAATACGAAATTTCAAAGGAATTTCAGAATCTTCAGTATAAGATTGTAATGTTTCCATTCTTGAATTTAATAGTAATTGTTGTTGATTTGTTAACTTTTTAAAATAGATTAATTCTTTTTTTGTTAATGATAAGGCAGGTTTAATTTTTGCTTTTGGAACTTCTTCAATTACTAAATTTTGAAATACTTCTTGAACTTCTTGAACTTCTATAACTTGAATTTCTTGTTTTTTTTTCCGTTTAGGTGGTGGATCACTTAGATCAGCAGAAGCTTTACGTTCTGATGCTTTTTCACGTGATGGTCTTTTTGGCATCCTTACTTTCTAAAAGATAAAATAAACTTGTTTAAAAATAATGGAAGAAATAGAAAAAGCTGCTGAAGAAGCACAAGATATTATTGATAAAAATGCAGCAAGTAGTCCAAATATTAAAAAAATGATGGATATTGTTAAGAAATTTGTTCAAGATGAAAAAGTTATGTGTTATGGAGGAACAGCAATTAATAATGTTCTTCCAAAAAATAAACAATTTTATAACCCTTCAGTAGATATTCCTGATTATGATTTCTTTTCAGAAAATCCTCAAAAATTATGTATTAAACTTTCAAAACAATTAAAAAAAGCTGGATTAGAAAGTGTAGAAGCTAAACCTGGTATGCATTTAGGAACATTTAAAGTATTTTGTGAATATGTAGGTGTAGCTGATATTTCAGCTATGAATCATGAAATGTTTGAAAAATTATGGAAAGATTCTTTAGTAAAAGATGGAATACATTATGTTCCTCCTGATTTTTTAAGAATGAATGTATATTTAGAACTTTCAAGACCAATGGGTGATGTATCAAGATGGAAAAAAGTATATTCAAGATTACAATTATTAAATCAAGAATATCCTATGACTTGTCCAAAACATTCTGAGACTCAATCATTAATGAATTCTAAAATGAAAAAACAAATTGAAGATGTATTAATTGATGAACATGCTGTTTTATTAGGATTTAATGCAGGATCATTACATACAAAAAGTCAAGAATGGAAATTACCCTTAGATATCTTAGTTGAAGAAAAAGAAGTTGAAACTGTAACTCGAAAATTATTAAAAATTTTTGGTAAAAGTCAGGCTAAAGCAAGATCATATGAAGAATATGAAGAATTATTACCTGCACATACTGATATTGTTGAAGGGTCTAATTTAGTTGTTCGTATATATGAAACTATGGCATGTCATTCTTATCATGAACTTTCTTCAGGATTAAGAATAGGTTCAATACCAACCTTATTAAACTTTTTATTCGCAATGTTATATGCTGATAAAGAATTTGCAGAACATACAACAAGACAAAGAATTATTTGTGCAACTCAACGATTAGTTGATATGGCAAATAATAAACAAGAAAGAAGATTTGAACTTTTAACACCAATTAGTTGTTTAGGTAAACAAAAAGAATTAATTGATATGAAAAAAGAAAGAGCAGAATTATATGAAAAAGCTTCTAAGAATCGTGAAGGAAAATTATTTAAGAAATATTTCTTTTCTTATAAACCTTAAAGCATTTTCAAATCATCAGCTAAATTATCCATTTCATCTGGATCTTGAGGTCCATCTAAATAAGTTGACATACATTCATCACACCAATAAATATTGTAATATTCAATGTAATAACTTTCACGTTCATCAGTAATCATAGTTTCACAATTATCACAGAGCATTTTTTCTTCTTCCATTTAATTTACTAGATTATTCGTTTTTTATAAATTACCCATTCTGTATTAAATTCAAGATAATAGGTATCTTTACCAAATTTTTTTATAAAGAAAGAAGAAGGTAATTCCAAAATATTTTCAGAAGACATTTGTTGAACTGAAAATAGCCAATACAATAGTTCCATATGCATTTATAAAAATGGAATGTTTTTATATAAGTAATGTATGAATGTTTGACAAAATGTCAATGTCATCTGATGAGCGTGAGCTCATCCAACTTCGCTGTAACGCGACAAAGCTGGAGTTTGATCACAAAATTCTATTGGAACAAGAAGCTAACGGGAACTTTTCCGTTGGGTTTGGTTCTGATGACATCGAAAGGATGATCGAGCAAAACAAAGTCTGCATTGCTCTCTGTATTGAGAGAATTAAGGCAGAAAAGTAAGCTTCGATTTTTCATTTAGATATTTAGAAATACTATAATAGAAAATGCCAATTGTATTTTTGTCACCTAATTGTAGAAATGATAATTTAAAAGATCTCCCAGAAATAGTTGATGCATTTGATTTTGTATTTACTTCAACAACTGAAGAAAGTCAAGAATTATGTGATACAATTGCAGAAAAGATTCCTTGTCTCCATTTATATACGACTGAATATCTAGATGATGAAAAATGTTCTATATTAAGTTTTAATATTGTAATGCAAAGATTTTCTATATGTTCAGGTTCTGTTCTTATTATTGCATCAAAACAATACTTTAATACTCTGATGCCTAATTTTATGAACAATGATTGGCAAACTCTATCTTTTGATGAAAAAATTTTAAGTTAATTTAGGTATCCAACAAAGTTGTTAGCCAATCATCCCATTCCGATGGAGGAATTTCTAGCTCTTCAAGAGCTTGACGGGCTTGTAGAAACATTTCTACAGCATTGTAATTACCTTGTGAGATTAGTGCTAGACGTTCACCTAAGATTTCTCTGGGAGATTTAGTGTCTACAATTAGACCATCTAAATATCCTGATAAAATATTGCATAGTCTAGAAAGATTACCTTGCTGACACATACCAATATTATCTTGCATTTCTGACGCTAAAATTTTTTTTAGGTCTTCAGTGTGCTCTGAATTTTTTATGTATTGCCATACTGAGTTTAAGACACATGGGTATATTCCTATACCTAGTTCATAAATATCTACTTCTTCACAATATTTTGACATCATTTGTTGAGCAGCTTTTTTAGTTAGATTGCATTGTAAAATAATTTCACCTGGAGTTTTCAACGTATCAGTTGCATACTCAAGAGGAACTGGAATTTCCAGAATTTTTGTAACCATTGCTTTAACTTTTTGCACAATAAGTGTTGTATGAACATTTTGATTATCTGCAGCAAAAGCTGCTAGTTGTTGTTGTACAATAAATTCATTTTCTGCTTCTGCTTGCATACCTAGATGTGCGAAACGATCATTTCTAATTTGTTCGCGTCTTCTTGCTATTCTTTGTTGAAGTTCTACTCTTCTTTGCATTGCATCACGATCAGCATTATAACCTAATTCTTCAGTTTCCTGTGTAATTTGATTTGCTAGTTCATGAAATGCAGTTTGATATCTAATATCTTCTAATCTAAGTTCAGCTTGAAGTTGAGGTATTAGATTGTGAGTATAATAATTGTGTCGGATGTCTTTTTTATTTTTAGAATGAATGAATTTTAGTTCACGTCTTCTTGTTTCATTAGGTCCATAATTATGAATTGATGCTAGATGAATTTTACATCTAGTGCCTTCAAGGCACATTATATTGCATCGAATGCCATTAGTTTTAATCCCAATACATTGCATTTTTTCTATTACTACTAAACACAAAAATTATTCGTTTTTATCTAAATACACTAAAAAGTAACTTCTTATACTAAATTTTTTTACTTTTATTCCAGGAAATTCTAATCTAGAAAAATTATAATTTTTAGGTAATTTTAAAAAGACATATGTTGGTGCCCAATCTTGTTGAAGAATTAATTTTAAAAATATATCTAGTCTTTCCTTACCTAAATATAAATCTAAATTTTCTTTTTCTTTATATTCTGGTCCACCCCATGGTGGATCTACATATAAAATATCAGTTTGCCATCTAAATATTTTTAATGAATCACCGTGATATAGCGCAACATTTTTCAATTTATATTCACGAACATTATGTTGTAAAACATCAAAATTCTCTTTTGAAATTTCTATAGAATCTACTCGATCAAAATTTAATGCAAATAAGATAGTATCACCACCAACATTTCCAGTTAAATCTGTAACTTCTAATTTACGAGTTCCTACAATATCCAATATATGTTTTAAAATTCGTTGACCATCTTTACGTTTAGTAATACTATATTCACCTTCAGGTGTTAAAAGTAATTTTGAATAATCGACACCTTTTTTTTCCGGAAACATTATTTCATTATGTTTTTCTGCAGTAAAATCACTCATTATATAGTTAAGATAAAAAACTTTGAGGTCAAGGTAAAGCCCACACATAGTGGCAAGCAACAAAATCACTTGCACGTTTGTGTTCTTTTTGTAGAAAGTATGGGCATTCACCACGCTCATGAGCTTGGCGAATCAAATCTTTGATTTTGTCGAGGAAAGCAAATGCTTCCTCTAGAGTGGGATACTGTGAGAGCAAAGGCTCTGGGGCGTGTGCAAAGTATTCAGCCATGGTTTTTATTCATAAGCCGTATACTTATTAAAATTTAATCCGTTTTTAATAAGGATGTCACAAAAACAATGTTGTATTTGTTTTTTTGGAGCAATAAGAAGTCTTCCACAGACTATTGATAATATAAAAGAAGTGATTCAACAATTCAGAGAATTATATGATGTAACAATTTTTCTTCATACATGGAAAGGTGAAGATTTCAAATTATTAGAACCAGATTATTATAGAACAACAGATCAACAAGAACAATTTAAAAATTTGGAAGTTCCTGAGTATTTTACTCGTGAAAGTATTAGTAACAGAATACGTGGAAAAATGGATGATAAACAAAAAAAATGGTTTGATGATTGGCTTATTAAAACAAAAGATAAACCAGACTATTATATTACAACTAATTATGCTACATATTCAAGAAAACAAGTAACTTTATTAGCTTTATCAAAAATACCAAATCCTGAACTTGTAGTATATATTCGTCCAGATACATTCTTTAAAACTATTGATATTCCTTTTTTATTAAAAAGATTTAATCGAAACTCAAAAAGAATTCAAATAATAACACCTGATTTTAATAACGGATACTGGGATAAAGAAACAGAACGAACAAAAGAAGATAAAACGGGTAAACGTGGAACTAATGATAGATTTGCAATATGTTTAGGATCTTCTGCAGCAAAAGTTTACGGTTCACAATATGATCATATTGATGATGTTTTAAAAGAAAAAATATACCCTATTGGAGAAGCAGTTTTAGATTGGGTATTTAACCATTATAATGTTGTAAATATTCGTTCACCAATGTGTTTATATTTAATGAGAACTACTGGAAAAAAAATTGGTTTTTGTAAGGGTGATAAAAGAGTATGGAATGATTAATCAAATTTATAATATATTAAATAAGGATGTCACAGATTTCAACTGAAATTTTAAAACAAGGTTATCAAAGAAAAAGAGTTCTTGCATGTTCATTTTTTACAATGCAAGATTCTTATCGTCCATTTGAAAAATATCAACGACAATTATTAAGATTTTTAAGACAAATTAAAGTTTTGAAAAATTTTGAGTTCAGAATTTATACAGATGATACAGGAAAAGATTTTTGTTTAGAAAATGTTAAAGATCCTGCAGTAAGTATAATAAAATTTGATTGTCCTCCATTTAGAGAAGGACGTGGACATACAGGAACATTTGGAACTCTTGCAAGATTTTTACCTCTTTTTGAAGATCATGAAATTGTATGGGTTGCTGATATAGATATTCCTGATGCTTTTGTTGATCCAATAAATTTATCTGAAATGCTAGATAATCAATGTGATTTTAAAATTTCTTCACGTGTATGTTATGATAGAAAAAGTTATGGACGTCGACATACTATAGAAGCTGGACGTTTTATTTCCAGTGTTCAAATACCTAGACAATTATTAACAAGATTTATTAATAAACTTTTAGATGGATCTTACACAAAAGAATTAGATGCTCTAAATGCTGAAAATAAAAGAAAAAATCCTTCTAGATTTCCTTATGGTGTAGATGAATTATTTTTAAATTATCCAGTATATGATTGGATACGAAAACGTGACTATAAAGTTTTTGTCGAAACTGATATGTTAGTTACAAGTATGTTAACACAAAATACTGAAATTCCTTCTGAATCAAAACAACTTCTATTAGAATTTTATTATGATCCATTAAAAAATAAAAAACTAGTTCCAAAATTAAAAATTATGTATAAAAAATATATTCCTTTAATTTTAGATTTATATCCGTGTTTAC
>Ga0209354_10000380_pt1 | contig 21010 bp, 34 predicted proteins | sample LauGreSpBDMM15DD_2_FD_187562 | JGI IMG/M metagenome (GOLD analysis project Ga0209354, IMG submission 187562) | Freshwater lake microbial communities from Lake Michigan, USA - Sp13.BD.MM15.DD (SPAdes) (version 2) | ecosystem: Environmental > Aquatic > Freshwater > Lake | place: Lake Michigan...
CATACAGACTGATGCACTTAACTTGTATGTAAGGAAAAATCATGGCAAATACCACGTTTAACGGCCCAGTTCGTTCTGAAAACGGCTTTCAAGACATTTCTATTAACGCAACAACTGGCGCAGTTACAGTTGACGCTACGTTTGGTGCTACCACTAGCGTAACCAACCTAACTACTACAAATCTGGTTTTTACAGATCAAAACCATCCCTCAACCGCTGCTATTAACGCCACAGCAACAGCCACCGCAGCAGAAGTTGCTACGGGCTACATCACTTCAACTTCTGTTGGAACAGTCACCATCACTTTGCCTACAGGCACTTTGCTTGGTGCGGCTTTGGGCGCAACTCGCGGCACTACGTTGGACTTGTACGTTGACAACACTCTTGGCGCGTCAACTGTCACTGTAGCTGTAGCTACAAACGGTATCTTGTCTGCCGCTGCAGCCGCTGGTTCTGGTGCTGGTGCAGGTCTGTTGACCGTACCTTCTGGCGTAACTGGTATTGGTTGCTTCCGCATCGTGTTTGCCAGCGCAACAGCTTACGTCTTTTCTCGTATCGCTTAATCAACCCAAGGGGCTTCGGCCCCTTTTTTAAGGAGATTAATTATGATGCAAACAGACGTAAAATCCGCGCACATAGAGGCTACAGGCACTGCGGTGGCCTATCGCACTCGCATACGAGGGTATCAATTTATAACTGGCGGCACTGCTGGCGATATTACTTTTCGCGACGGGGGTTCCGGTGGCCCCATTCTTATAGAATTTAATATTGCTACCGCACCAACAAATCCAATGTCGTTTACGGTACCCGGCGAAGGCGTTTTGTTTAGTACAAATGTCCACATAACTTTGCCCACTGACGCCAAAATTACGGTGTTTTATGGCTAAGAGTCCAGCATGGCAGAGGAAAGAGGGAAAGAGTCCAACTGGTGGCTTGAATGCCAAGGGACGCGCCTCCGCCAAAAAGCAAGGCATGAATTTGAAACCTCCCCAGCCGGAAGGCGGCTCCCGCAAGGACGCTTTCTGTGCGAGGATGGGCGGCATGAAGAAGAAGTTAACCAGCGAAAAAACCGCAAAAGATCCAGACTCACGGATCAATAAAGCGTTAAAGAAATGGAAATGCTAGATCTTAATATTGCATGGTCGGCGATATTAACACTGTTAATATCAATTTTGGGTTACGTCATGAACGAGAAGTTTCGTGAACTAGCTCGGATTAGCATATTGCTCAACAAAACCCGTGAGGAGGTTGCCCGTGATAACGTTACTCAAGCAGAAGTGGATCGCATTACGAACCACATTGACCAGCGCTTTAACAAGCTTGAAGCAAAGATTGACCAGCTTATTCAAGCGGGACGATAATGCCAAGCAAGAGTAAAGCTCAACACAATTTCATGGCGGCGGTGGCTCATAACCCAGCGTTTGCCAAGAAAGCAGGCGTCCCACAGTCTGTGGGTAAAGATTTTAATGAGGCCGACAAAGGCCGTAAATTTTCTAAAGGTGGCGATATGAAAAAGATGGACAAGGGTGGCATGACCATGGTCAACAAGGGCGGCAAGATGGTTCCTGACTTTGCTGCTGATGGCGTTGGCAAAATGAAAAAAGGCGGCATGGCTAAAGCAGACATGAAGCAAGATAAAGCCATGATGCAGAAAGCTGTGAACAAACACGAAGGCCGTTTGCACAAAGGCTCAACTATGACCAAGCTGGCCAAAGGTGGATTTACAAAGTCTGCTAATGGCATTGCCCAGCGCGGCCTGACCAAAGGCAAACAGATTGCCATGAAAAATGGCGGAAAGTGCTAAATCATGCCAATGACGCCTGAAGCTGCAAAGCAATACAAGCCTCGCCGTACACCTGGGTCTATGGATGAAGTTATTACTCCAGAAACACGGGCCAAAATGGAAGAAGCAAAACGTGATGTAGAGGATGAAAAGACTCGCGCCAAAATTAAAGCCATGGGCTTTGCAGGCGGCGGTAAGGTTTCTTCAGCATCTAAGCGCGCTGATGGTTGTGCTGTTAAAGGCAAAACCAAAGGTACGATAGTTTCCATGCGTAACGGCGGGATGTGCTGATATGGCAACCGTAAAACCAGCTGCTAAAGTAGTTAAGTCTTTAAAGAAGGCTGGGTTTTACGGCGCCAGCAAGCCCAAGCGGTTGGGTATTATTAATAAAGTTACGACTAAACCCCAGCGGATAGAAATGGTTGATAAATTGTTTCTAGCCAAGAAAGCTAAAGGTAATCCTAAATGATGGCAAGCCGTGGAATGGGTGCTATGCGCGCCTCAAAAATGCCCAAAGGTGTACGCAAAGAGCGTAGGGATGACACCGACTTTACCGAGTACGCTGATGGTGGGCCTGTTGGCTTGTATGCCAACATTAACGCCAAGAGGAAACGTATAGCCGCTGGCTCTAAAGAGAAGATGCGTAAGCCAGGTTCTAAGGGTGCACCTACAGCTCAAGCTTTCATTAACTCTGCTAAGACTGCCAAGAAATGACCACTACAGGAACCACAGCCTTTAACATGGAGTTCACTGAGCTCGCTGAAGAGGCGTGGGAGAGAGCTGGCCGTGAGATGCGTACAGGTTATGACCTACGCACAGCTCGCCGTTCTCTTAACCTGATGACCATTGAGTGGGCTAATCGCGGCATCAATATGTGGACGATTGAGACAGGGACAATTACTCTGACTCCGGGACTGGCCACATACGCTCTGCCTTTAGATACGATTGACTTGCTGGATCATGTGATCAGGACACAAGCTAACAACTCTTCAACTCAGGCAGACTTGAGTATTACCCGCATCAGCGTTTCAACTTATGCAACGATCCCTAACAAGTTGGTTCAAGGCAGGCCGATCCAAGTCTGGATTCAGCGTTTGTCTGGTGAAACTAATCCTACTGCCGCTGTACTTGATGGTGCAATTACGTCTACGGCTACAACTATCACGCTTAGTACGGTTGTGGGGTTAGCTGGCTCTGGGTTTATTCGACTTGGTACAGAAGACATTTACTACACCTATATCAGTGGTAATGTGCTCGGCGGCGTATTCCGTGGCCAGAACAACACTACAGCTGCAGCACAGACAGATGGAACTGCGGTGTTTGTGCCCCAGTTGCCCGCTGTAACAGTGTGGCCTACGCCTGATAACTCACAGCAATACCAGTTTGTGTACTACAGAATGCGCCGCATCCAAGACGCTGGCGCTGGTGTACAGACATCCGATATGAATTTCCGCTTCCTGCCATGCGTAGTGGCCGGATTAGCCTACTACATAGCTATGAAGGTGCCTGAGTTACAAGGCCGTCTGGATATGCTTAAGCGGGTCTATGACGAACAATATACTTTGGCATCCCAAGAGGATCGCGAGAAGGCTACATTGAGGTTGGTGCCTCGTATAGCGTTCATTGGTGGTGGTACTTAATGGCAACACCGTTTGCATCCGGTAAATATGCTATTGCCGAATGTGATCGGTGTGGGCAGCGTTATAAGTTAAAGCAGTTAAAGATGGAGGTCATCAAGACCAAGCTTTATCAGCTAAAGGTTTGTGAAGCTTGCTGGGATCCAGATCAGCCGCAATTGCAGCTGGGTATGTATCCTGTTTATGATCCGCAGGCTTTGTATCAGCCACGGCCAGACACAACGTATGTGACGGCGGGTTTGAATGCGGCAGGTAATTTGACTGGTGGTTCACGGGACATCCAGTGGGGTTGGAATCCGGTTGGCGGAGCTAGTGGTTTTGATGAATATTTAACACCTAACTACTTGGTTGCAACGGCATTTGTTGGTACAGTAACAGTTTCATAGGAGCTAAACATGGCATACACACGATCAGCAGACGGAGTCGCTAAAAAGGGTAAGACTGATGTTCACATCTTCCCTAACAGCGGTCATTCTGTCAAAGAAACAAAGGGCGGAACAGGTAAGGGTAAGGGTAAAACCAACTCTGACATGAAGACTATGGGTCGTAATTTGGCAAAGATTGCCGCACAGAAGCGAGGCTAACATGGCTAAATACAGCAAGATGATGATGGGTAAAGAAGTTGGCGATGCCAAAGTCTATGCTCCTCCGCACACAATGAAGGGCGAGAAGGTTGTTGCTACAGAGAATCCCGGCTCTGGCAAGAACTTAAGCCGTGCTGATACAGTAGAAATGACTGTTGGTAATATCAACAAATCATCTGGTGGTGAGCCAAAGACGTCCGGCATTAAGATGCGCGGTACTGGCGCGGCAACCAAAGGCGTTATGTCTAGAGGCCCGATGGCATGAACTACGCCCAGTTAGTCACCGCAGTATCTGATTACTGCGAGAACTCTTTCCCGACTGATAATATGAATACGTTCATTAAGCAGGCGGAGCAACGCATCTATAACACAGTGCAGATTGCCAACTTACGAAAGAATATGACTGGCACACTGCAAACCGGCAATAAGTACCTGTCTGCGCCTGATGACTTTTTGTCTACCTACAGTTTAGCTATTTATCCATATAACACCACAACGGCTACAGGAACATCTGGAGCAAAGACAATCGTAGTTGCAAGTGCTACAGGTATTGAGGCTGGTCAGGAAGTTACTGGGACAGGGATTGGAACCAATGCAACTGTTCGTAGCATTAATGGAACGACCATCACATTAACAGTAGCCAACAGCGGGACTGTTTCTGGTGCAATGGTGTTTCAAGGCGACTATCTGTACTTGATTAACAAAGATGTAAACTTTATTCGTGAAGCTTATCCTTTGTCTGCTTATGCTTCGGAACCAAAGCACTATGCAATATTTGGCCCAAATTCTTCTAATGTCAATGAGTTGACGTTCATTGTTGGCCCAACGCCCAGTTCCAATTACCGCGCAGAACTGCATTTTTACTACTATCCAGAGTCTATTGTGACTGCAAGCACTACATGGCTTGGTGATAACTTTGATTCTGCATTGCTGTACGGCACAATTTGCGAGGCTTACACCTACATGAAAGGTGAGGCTGATATGGTTAAGTTGACTCAAGATCGTTATGTTCAAGCTATTGCCTTGCTTAAGAACTTGGGTGATGGTAAACAACGTGGTGATGCTTATCGTGATGGTCAGGTTAGGGTTGCAGTCTCATGAGTATTGTTCAGACCCAGACCACAAGCTTCAAGGCGGAGCTGTATCAGGGCGTTCACGACCTTACTACAGACGTCATCAAGATTGCTTTGTACACGGCCAGCGCCGATCTAAACGAAGCAACTACGATCTACTCGTCTACCAATGAAGTAGTGGCATCTGGTTACTCAGCTGGTGGGTCTATCTTGACGCCGATTACAGTAGCATCCTCTGGGTATACGGCCTATGTTGGCTTCCCTAATGTATCTTGGACTGCCGCTTTGACAGCCAGGTGTGCTTTGATTTACAACGTAACTCAGGGTAACAAGTCCGTGGCCGTGCTGGACTTTGGGTCTGACAAAACGTCAACGACAACTTTTACAATCACAATGCCAGTAAATGGCCCAACCACTTCATTGATTAGGAGTTCAAATTGATTGTTACCACCACCAAAGGCGAAATGGACGATTCTTTGCTTGAGAAAAAAGAAGGCTTCGTTGATAATGACAATGAACACACAACATGGGTTGAGTATTGGCATGAAGGTGAATTAGTTCATCGTTCTGTTCATGTGGAATTAAAGAAATCCGTAAGTTCTGTGGTAGAAGCCGCATCTTTTAATTAAGGAGCCTAATATGGCAAATACTCAAGCAATGACAACAAGTTTTATGGGTGAGCTAATGACTGCCACGCATAATTTTGGCACTGCCCCCGTTCGTGCAACCGGCGCAACTGATGCGTTTAAAGCTGCTTTGTATTTGGCATCTGCCACAATGAATGCCGCTACTACCGCCTACACAGTAACAGGCGAAGTGTCTGGTACTGGCTACTCTGCGGGCGGCGTAGCGGTTACATTTGCAACCCCTCCTACAGCTACTAATTCTTCTGCTACTGCGGGTGTTGCATTTGTTACGCCTTCGGCCAGCATCACATACACCACAGTAACTTTGTCTACAGCATTTGATGCCGTGTTAATTTATAACTCAACACAAAGTAACAAAGCAGTAAGCGTTCATACTTTTGGTTCGCAGACAATTACCGCTGGTACGTTTACTTTGACAATGCCAGCGAATACAACTTCGACTGCTTTGATCCGTTTGGCTACAACTTAATAGGACTGGCGGGGTAACTCGCTAGAGTCGCCATGTTTGGTATCTCCGCATTCGCCGAAGCGCCGTTCGCCTCGCTTGCGGGGCAAGCAACGGTAGTAGTTGCACTTACTGGCGTTTCTTCATCGGGCGCAGTAGGAGCGGTTGCGGCTGATATCTCGGTATCTTTAACAGGAGTACAAGCAAGCGGGGAAGTTGGGACAGTAACCGCTTCTGTTGTTCAGCTTGTTGCTATTACAGGTGTTCAAGCTGATGGTGCGGTTGGAACGGTAGAAGTTGCAGAAAGAAGTATTGCGCTTAATGGGGTTAGCGCAAACGGCGCGGTAGGTGACGTAGTTTTTGCAAAACTTGTGGCGCTTACTGGAGTGGAGGCTGTTGGTGCGGTAGGGGATGTTACAGAAACTAACAATCCAACTGAGACTGGCGTTTTAGCTATAGGTTCAGTTGGTAATGTAGGAGCCGTTACAACCGTGGCGCTTACAGGGGTTCAGGCTTCTGGCGCGGTAGGTACTGTAGTAGGATCTAAATCATTTGCTTTGACCGGTGTCCAAGCATCTGGCGCGGTTGGAACTTTGGGCGTATTTTATTGGTCGTTAATTGATGACAGCCAGAACGCAAACTGGCAAAATATAGACAATCCGCAGACACCGGTGTGGACGCTGATAGATAATGCTGAAACTGCTAATTGGCAGATTGTTGAGACAGAAACATAAGGAAACGGCATGACATTTGTTGTTGCAGACCGAGTAAAGGAAACGACCACTACCACTGGTACGGGCACTATTACGCTTTTGGGCGCATCGACAGGCTTTCAATCTTTTGCTGTGATTGGTAATGCAAACCTGACCTACTATACGATTGCTGGACAGACTGGTAATGAGTGGGAAGTAGGTATTGGTACGTACACATCCTCTGGAACCACGCTTGCGCGTACAACAGTCTTGTCCAATAGTTCTGGTACACAGCCCAGCGCATTAAGTTTTTCCGCTGGCACAAAAGATGTATTTGTTGCTTACCCCGCAGGAGTTAGCTCTACAAATGGTGTGATGGTGCAAAGCGATACTGTGTCTGAGAGCACAACAATCAGCACGGGGTCTAATGGTCTTTCTGTTGGCCCAGTAACAGTGGCTTCAGGTAAATCTGTGACAGTGGCTTCCGGCCAAAGGTGGGTGGTTATATGAGCACTATTTCAGCAGGAACAACTACAACTACGGCGCTGGTCAGCACAGCGGATACCACAGGCAATTTGGTACTTACACCCACATCTGGGTTAGTGACTGTTAACGCTACTGGCGCTTTGACTTTGCCTGCTGGCACAACTGCTCAACGCCCCGGCACTCCTACAGCCGGAATGACTCGCTGGAATACAACCAACACAAATCTTGAAGTCTACGATGGGACTATCTGGGAGGCTGTTACAGTAACCCCTGCTGATACATATTCTGTAGATTTGTATGGATGGGGTGGCGGTGGCGGTGGAGGACAAGCGGGTGGTACTGGTGGTGGTGGTGGTGCCGCTAATGGTGTATATGCAGTAAGTCCATCCACAGCTTATCCGGTCGTTGTTGGTGGCGGCGGGGCTGCAATGGCTAATGGCACAAACCCCGGGTCAACTGTCCCCGGTGGTGGCGGTCTGTCTGGGACTAATGGCGGCTCTGGACAAGGTGGTGGTTATTCTGGAATTTTTACAACTTCTTCTTCCCAAGTCAATGCACTTTTAATAGCTAGCGGCGGTGCTGGATCTGGTTATAGTGCATCAGGCGGTGCTGGTGGTGGAACTACCGGAGTTGATGGTAGCGGATCAAACTTTGGAACTGGTGGATCACAAAGCGCAGGCGGTCTTGGTGGAAATGCAGTGGGTGGTGCTACTAACGGATCGGCATTACAGGGTGGTTCTGCTGGGTCTGCTGGTGATGCTGGCGGCGGCGGTGGAGGTGGTGGTGGCTATTGGGGTGGAGGCGCAGGTTTTAACGGAGATAGTCCTGCGGGTAACTCAGGTGGCGGTGGTGGTTCTGGGTACTTCAAGTCTGGCACAGTAACAAGTGCGGTGTTAACTGCTGGTAGCGGGACAACGCCGGGGGACTCAAGTAATGCTTTGCGTGGCTCTTATGGTAATGGCGGAGCACTTAACACGGCTGGCACTCAGGGCGTATTTATCATTCGCTATTTGGGCGCACAACGAGGCACTGGTGGTACTGTAACTTCTTCTGGTGGTTACACATACCACACGTTCACAACCTCTGGCACATATACTGCGTAAGGACATAAAATGGCTTGGTACGCAAAAGTAGAAAATAACATCGTTACTGATGTGTTGTATTTGGTAGATACCAAAGATAGTGATTGGCTGTACCGAGAATATGGCGGTACATGGTTGCGGTGCGCGGAAGATGGCTCAATACGTCAATGCTTTCCCGGTGTTGGCTATGTTTATAACAGCCAGACTGATGCGTTTATACCCCCACAACCTTTTCCTTCTTGGGTGTACAACCAGACTGAACATTTATGGTATGCGCCTGTAACTTGCCCTCAAGATGGTCATAAGTACAGGTGGGATGAAGCCACAGTATCTTGGGTTTTGGTTCAATAAAGATTGAGGTAGACATGGCACATTTTGCAGAAATCGGATTAAACAACACGGTGTTGCGCGTTATTGTTGTAAGCAATGACGATTGCAAAGATCAACATGGCGCTGAGTCAGAAACAATTGGCGCTAAGTTTTGCCATGACTTGCTAGGTGGTGTGTGGTTGCAGACCAGCTACAACGGCAATATGCGTAAGAACTATGCTGGTATTGGCTACATATACGATTCCACCCGTGATGCGTTTATTGCACCCAAGCCGTTTGCTTCATGGGTTCTGAACGAAACAACTTGCCAGTGGAATGCGCCTGTTGCATATCCAATTGATGACAAGCGATATGTTTGGAATGAAGATACAACTTCTTGGATTGAAGTAACTTACAACCCAGCATAAGGTAATCCTATGGCAATAACAATAAGCGGCGGATCCGGAACAAACACCATTAGCGGCCAAGCTAGTGGGGTTAGCGTTGACTCGACTGGCGCTTTGACCATACCTGTGGGAACGACTGCCCAGCGCCCCGCTACTCCTGCAAACGGAATGTTGCGTTTAAACTCTTCAACCAATGTCTTAGAAGTTTATTCAACAAATTTGGCCGCTTGGACTACAGTAACCTCATTGGCGGCGGCACCTTCGTCAGTGGAATATCTTGTAGTTGCGGGCGGCGGCGGTGGTGGTGGAGCACAAGGTGGCGGTGGCGGTGCGGGCGGCTTACTTACTGCTTCAGGCTTTGCCGTTAGTACAGGTTCTGCAATTACAGTCACAGTTGGTGCTGGCGGTACTGCTGGAGGAACAACTGGTTTAGGTGGAAATGGAAACAACTCTGTTTTTAGCTCTATTACATCTACTGGTGGTGGTGGTGGTAGCTCATATAACGGTGGCACTGTAATAAATGGCGCTGCTGGTGGATCTGGCGGTGGTGGTGGCGCTAGAACTGCTGCATTAGGTGGCGCAGGAACATCTGGGCAAGGTTTTGCTGGTGGGAGCGGAGCATCAGATGATGCTACAAGTGGCTATGGTGGTGGCGGTGGTGGTGCAGGTAGTGTTGGAGCGAATGCAGTTTTTGCATCCCGAATAGCTGGGAATGGTGGCACTGCCACATCTTCTTCAATATCAGGTTCTGCTGTAACTTATTCTGGCGGAGGTGGAGGTGGCGGCGATAATCGTGGCACTCCCGGATCAGGTGGTTTGGGTGGTGGTACGGCTGTAACCGCCGATAAAGGCGGCGGCGGTGATGGAACTCGTACAGGTGTTGGCAATCCCGGAACAGCTAATACTGGCGGTGGTGGCGGTGGCGGCTCTTATGACGGCACTAACCGAGCAGGTGGTGCAGGTGGTTCAGGTATCGTGATTATTCGCTACGCTGATAGTTTTGCTGCTGCTACAAGCACAACTGGTTCACCAACTATTACTGTAGCTGGTGGTTATAGAGTTTATCAATGGACTGCTTCTGGTTCAATAATATTCTGAGGTATGTATGCCATCAACGATTAACGCCGACAATGGATCAGTATCTGGAAGTGCTGGTTTAAAGACAGTCGCTGATTCGTCTGGTGTTCTTGCGCTTCAAACAAACGGCACGACTGCGGTCACGATTGGCACAGATCAGAATGTTGTCTTTAATTCTACGGGTTCATTAACTCTCCCAGTTGGCACTACAGCCCAGCGCCCAACTCCAGCCAACGGCATGACCCGCATAAATACTTCTCTTGGAACTCTTGAAGTTTATTCAACTGTTAATAGTTCTTGGAATACTATTTCTACGTTTGTGAATGTCACACCTACTATTGAACTTTTGATTGTGGCTGGTGGTGGCGGGGGTGGTAGTCTCGCAGTCAATTCGGGACGAGCTGGTGGCGGCGGTGCTGGTGGTTTGCTTTACTATGGCGCTGAAACACCAAAAACCCCTAATGGCGCTGCGATAGCTGTTACTTCCGGGGCTGCCTATACCATCACAGTTGGCGCAGGCGGTAGCACACAAATAAACGGGTCAAATTCAGTTGCAGTTATTGGGGCAAATACATATACATCTATTGGTGGTGGATACGGATCTCAAAACGATGGAACTATTGGTAGTGCTGGTGGTTCTGGCGGTGGTAGTTGGTACACTACAGCTACCCCTGCTGTTGGTACAGCGGGTCAGGGAACATCAGGTGGAACGGGTTCTACGGCATCTAGATATGGTGGCGGCGGTGGCGGCGGCGCTGGCGTAGCGGGCGGAGCGGGCAATTCTACAAACGGTGGTAGCGGCGGCAATGGCCTTGCTTATGTAATCAGTGGGTCTTCAACTACATACGCTGGTGGCGGTTCAGGTGACGTATGGGCGGGCACGGGCGGCTCTACTTCTCCGGGCACAGCGGGCACAGGCGGTGGCGGTACTGGTAATAACTTCACTGGCGGTACAAACGGTACTGCAAATACAGGCGGCGGGGGCGGTTCTGGCGCAGGGGTATCTACTGGGCTTGGTGGTTCTGGCGTAGTTATTCTTCGTTATCCAGATACTTATGCAGCGGCAACGTCTACTACTGGCAGCCCCACTGTTACTGTTGCTGGCGGTTATCGTGTATACAAATGGACTGCATCTGGAACAATAACTTTTTAAGACCGCATGACCTCAACAGTTAATTCTGATAGTGGAGCAATTTCAGGTGTTCCCGGTGTAAAGAAGAATGGGGATTCGTCTGGGGTTTTTGCGCTTCAGACAAACGGCTCTTCAGCAGTAACTGTAGATACATCTCAAAATGCCACATTGAATTCCACTGGCGCGGTCACTCTTCCTATTGGCACAACAGCACAACGCCCCGGCACTCCAACCAATGGGATGATACGTATTAACACTACTACAAATACTTTAGAGGCTTATTCAACAGTTACCAATAGCTGGAATACTATTTCTACATTTACAAATGCCCCCCCAACTATTGAATATCTTGTAGTGGCGGGTGGTGGCGGTGCTTGCGCTGGAGGTAGCGGTGCGGGTGGTTACAGAACTGCATCAGGATTTTCAATAACCGCTGGGACTCCATATAACGTAACTATTGGCGCTGGTGGAGCAGGTACTGCACTTTATACTACACCCGCAGCGGGTTCTAATTCCGTTTTTAGTACTATCACTTCAACTGGCGGTGGTTATGGTGGGGTTACTGATGCAACAAACTATAACGGCGGTGCTGGAGGTTCTGGTGGTGGAGGCGCAGGAGATGGTCGAGGTTCTATTGGTGGCACAGGTACTTCTGGACAAGGGTCTAATGGTGGTAACGGGGGTAGTGGTTCACCGTATCCCGGAGGTGGTGGTGGCGGCGCTTCTGCGGTAGGTAGTGCTGGCGCAAGTTCAACTGGCGGTGCTGGCGGTGCCGGTTCTGCTTCATCAATTTCTGGTTCATCTGTTACTTATGCGGGCGGCGGCGGCGGTGGTGTGTTGTACGCAGGTGGAGCAAGCGGCGGTGCTGGCGGTGCTGGCGGTGGCGGCGCAGGAAATACTGCGGGGGCTGGTACAAGTGGAACAGCTAATACGGGTGGCGGTGGCGGCGGGTTTGGTAATTATGCAGGGGGGCCGCTTGGTGGCTCTGGGGGTTCTGGCATAGCTATTATTCGTTATGCAGATACGTACGGCGCGGCTACATCTACTACCGGATCTCCAACCATCACCGTTGCTGGGGGTTATCGCGTGTATACATGGACATCTTCTGGCACAATTACTTTCTAAGGATACATTATGGCAGTTACTACATTCTCACCCTTGCTGGGTCTTGCGCTTCCAACAACAGGCGATTTGTCTGGTACGTGGGGTACGACTGTTAATGACGCGATTACATCGTTGCTTGACTCCGCTGTTGCGGGAACAACTACTTTAAGTGCTGATGCAGATGTAACGCTTACCACTACCAATGGTGCTTCAAATCAGTCCAGAAGCGCTGTAATTCTTTGGACGGCCAGTAACGGTGCAACCACCAGAAATGTAACGGCTCCTGCTCAAAGCAAAGCTTATGTAGTTATTAACGCCGGGACAGGTTCGGTTGTTATTCGTGGTGTTGGCCCAACTACTGGTGTCACTGTTATATCTGGCGAAAAAAGTTTGATTGCATGGAATGGTTCAGACTTTGTAAAGATTTCATCTACAAGCGCCACTAACTTTACTGGTGTATTGCCCACAGCAAATGGCGGTACAAACTTAAGTACTTTTACTGCGGCTAACAACGCTCTGTATTCAACGTCAGCTTCTGTGTTGATAGCGGGTACACTTCCTGTTGCCGCTGGTGGTACTGGGCTGACCACTTTGACTACCGCCAATAACGCTTTGTATTCCACATCGTCTTCTGCCATGACGGCTGGAACACTTCCTGTTGCCGCTGGCGGTACAGGAGCAACGACCGCAGCTACTGCTTTAAGTAATCTTAATGGCGTTTCACCGGGCAAATCTATTGCATTGGCACTTGTTTTTGGATTTTAAGGAGCATTCATGGCTAATCCTAATATTGTTACCGTTACAAGTATTTACGGTAATACTTCATATTTAATCCCCAGCACCACTGCTGCTACAACTTGGACTGCGCTGACCCCTGCGGTTGGCACGGTCAATAAACTTGACAGCATTGTTGCATCCAATGTAACGGCCACTGGTGTGGCTGTCACAGTATCAATTAACAGCGCGACTGGCGGCGGTGGTACTGCATATCGTATTGCATACCAAATCACCGTCCCAGCCAATGCTTCATTGATTGTTGTGGATAAGACGGCATCTATGTATGTTGGGGAATCTCAATCTATTGTTGTCACAGTTGGTACTGGTTCTGCGATTGAATTGACCGCCTCTTACGAAGCAATTACCTAATAGGTGTCTTATGTCACTGCGCTATATTGGGGCTAAGTTATCCGCAATAGTTGCTACAAGCTCTACAACAGCGGCTGTAGGGATATGGACGTTACGCCAACAATTTAAAGCAATTGGCAATAACGCATGGGTTACAACTCCCGGCCAACAAACTTTTACAACGGCTGGGACTTACTCATGGACAGTTCCGGATAGCGTTATAAGCGTCTGTGTTGTTTGTGTAGGTGGTGGCGGTGGCGAAGCAGGAACTGCTGGTGGAAATTCTTCTTTTGGGGCGTACGTAGTTGCTAATGGTGGCGCAAGTGGAACATACGGTGGCACGGGTGCAGGTGGTGCAGGTGGCGGTGGAAGCGGATCGGCAAGCGGTCTTGTGACATTAACCGGGGGCGCAGGCGGCACAGGTAGTACAACAGAATACAACGCTGCCGGAACGGGTGGTGCAGGAACTGTTTATTCCGGCGGAAGTTCTACTAACTCCGCTAAAGGTGGAACTACTGGAGGTGCTGGGCCTGTAGGCGGCACGGGCGGTGCAAAAGCTACAATTTTATCTTCTGCGGCTGGCGGTGGTGGTGGTTATTGGCTTGGGCCGGGCGGAATTTATGAGTCAGCCGGAGGCGGCGGTGGCGGCGCTTATATTGGAACAACGTTATCAAATAATGGTGAAAATGGTGCTGGCCCACAAACTACCGGAACTGGCGGCGCTTATGGAGGCGGTGGCGGCGGCGCTGGCTGGAATAATTTTGCTGGCGGCGGCGGTGGTGGTGGTTTGTCTTACGCCAACAATATTAGCGTTACACCGGGAACTACTATTACTGTAACAGTGGGTAACCGTGGTACAAGTGCATACGGAACTGGTGGTGGCGTGGGAGTTGTTCGCATTATTTGGGGAGCCGGAAGGTCTTACCCAACAACAAACATAGGTGATGTATGACCCAACAGTACCCCGGTGGATTTATTACTAAAAATCCGGTTGAGTTTAATATTGTTTCTGCGCCCGGTATTTGGACAATGGATCAAGTAGCTCAATATATGGCCGCTTTACGGGAACAAGAAGCGGTGTATACCACTCCCGGCACATACGCATGGGTATGCCCTGCTGGCGTGACTAGCGTATCTGTTGTCTGTGTTGGCGCAGGTGGTGCAGGTAGCGGTAATGGTGGTGGTGGTAGTGGCGGTGGATTAGCTTATAAAAATAACATCACAGTAGTACCGGGCAATTCTTACACCGTTGTTGTTGGCGGTGCAACATCATCATTTCAAGGTGTAACCGCAAATCAAGGTGGAAGTGGAACTGGATCGGTTGGCGGTACAGCTTCAGGCGGTGATGCTAATTTTTCAGGTGGCGCAAGTGGCGCAGATCGAGGTTCGGGTGGTGGTGGCGCGGCAGGCTACACAGCAAATGGAGGAGTTGGCTCCGCTGGCGGCCCTGTTGGGGGTGATCTTGCCGGTGCTGGTGGTGGTGGAATTGGTTTGTATGGGTATGTTGGCACAAGCGTTACTCCGGGCGGCGGCGGTGTTGGGTCATCACAAACCGATAATACAGCGGCTATTGGCACAGCCGGTTCCGGGGGCCTGCCGGGTTCTTCAAATGTACGATCTGGCACAAGCAGCCTTGGAGGTGCAGGTGGCGCTTATGGTAGTGGTGGTGGAGGCTGCACTAACTCAACAGGCGGTGCTGGTGGTGGGCAACCATCTACTGGGGCTGTTAGGATTGTTTGGAATGGTCAAACATTCCCAACCAGTGCGGCGTAATAATGCGAGACTGGGCTGAAGCATTCATTGCGGCGGCCTGTATGGTGGCCTTCGTAATCTTTAGTACGTACATGATTGTATGGAGCTTGGTGTGATAAATGCGTTGGCTCATTCTGTTACTGCTGTTGGGGCTGGTTGGAGCCGTAGCCAAGAATGGCTGTCATGTGCGAGAGTTCTATGGAATTGGCTACACAATTCACAACCCGTCCGAGCGCCATCAACAAATGATTGCTTGGCTAAAAAACAATGCACAGTATTGCAAACCAGAAGACTACGTAGTGATCTGGAACAACCTGCCCATGTGGGCGGGTACAGCAGATTCGGCAGAAGCCAGAGCGTTAGTTTTGCGTGGGTATGAAGAGGCGCTTAAACGTGAAAAGAAATGAAGATCAGTTACGACAAGTGGTATCCAGTCGTCCAGCCTCAAGCAATGGTGCAACAGGAACTGTTTATCAAGAAGGTGGAAAAGCAGAACGCTGAACACGCTTTGCAGGTGCAGATTGACAATACTGTGAAGAAGTTTCATCAGTATGAGTATGAGATTTATGAATACAGGATGCGGCAGATAACGCTGAACATTGACATCACAAACCTTAAACGCGAGATTGACAAACTTGTATGACCAGAAAACCGACACCAAAACCGCCAATGGAGACAAAGGAAAAGCTGACGCTGTACGTAACGCTGATGGTAAGCACCACCCTTTGTGTCTCGGTGCTGGCAATGGTAACCGCCTTTATGCTAGGACTATGGGCCAAGGAAGTGGACAACGCAGAAATTTTCAAAATGATTTCACCCGCTTTTTCTACTCTTATCGGCGGCATGATTGGGTTCCTGTCTGGTATCAAACTCATGCAAAATGAAGACAAACCAAAGGAAAAGTAATGGCGCAGTTTGAACCAGCCTTTGAGCAAATGATTAGAGACGAGGGCGGCTACGTCCTCCACGAAGTACCCGGTGACACGGGCGGCATGACCTATGCTGGTATTGCTAGGAACAAGAACCCACAGTGGCCCGGCTGGGCTTTGGTGGATAAGAAAGAGTTTGGCGGCTCTCTTACGCCTATGGTGCGTGAGTTCTACCGTGCAGAGTTTTGGGACAAGATGCGCGGTAACGAGATCAGTAACCAAGAGGTGGCCAATACCATCTTTAACTTTGGTGTAAACGCAGGTATGGGCATGGCTGTGAAGCTGGCTCAGTTGGTCATTGGCGCTACGCCAGACGGCGGTATTGGTGCTAAGACCGTTGAGAAGCTAAACCAGATCACGGATGGTCAGCGGTTTAAAGAATCATACGCTTTGGCAAAGATTGCCCGCTACGTTGAAATATGCAACAAGAATCCCGTGCAGGTTAAGTTCCTCAAGGGCTGGATTAACCGCACACTGAAAGGTCTAGCATGAGCTTGCTTGCCGTTGGATCAATTATTGAAGCCGTTGGTAAGGTTGCAGGTGACCTAATCACCACCGACAAAGAAAAAATGGAAATGGAGATTGAGCAGCGTAAGCTTGATCTTGAAGAAAGGCGCATTGACCAAGCCACAGACCTAGCGCAGATTGAAGTCAATAAGATTGAAGCTGCATCATCCAGTGTGTTTGTAAGCGGCTGGAGGCCAGCCATTGGTTGGATTGGTGTAGCGGCTATGGGTTATCAGTTTCTGCTGTATCCGTTGTTCCAATGGTGCTGGAAATACTTGCAAGCTATGGGTTGGGTTCCTATTGGCATGGATCCCCCGCCAGTACTAGACGCAGACCAGCTTTGGGTGATATTATCAGGCATCTTGGGCATTGCCGGTATGCGTTCTTTTGAGAAGACTAAAGGCGTTGCCAGTAAATAAGGGTAGCTCATGACGCTCAAAAAACTTGTACTGAAACCGGGTGTAAACAAAGAAAACACCCGATATACCAATGAAAATGGTTGGTATGTCTCCGATAAGATGCGGTTTCGTCAAGGTACGCCTGAAAAAATTGGCGGTTGGCAGCGCATTTCTTCTTATACATTCTTGGGAGTTTGCCGTTCTTTATGGAACTGGGTCACTCTTACTTCATTAAATTTACTGGGTGTAGGCACTAACTTAAAGTTTTATATTGAACAAGGTGGTGCATATAACGATATTACGCCAATTCGTGCATCTTCCACAATTAATAACAACCCATTTACTGGGAATGGCACTACCACTGTCACAGTAACCGATACGGCTCATGGCGGCATTACCGGTGACTTTGTAACATTTAGTGGGGCTACAGGTACATACGCAACTACATTTAATGCTGAATATCAAATTACAGTTATTGATGCAAATAGCTACACAATTGTTACCGCTATAGCAATTGCAGTTGGCTCATCCGGCGGCGCATCTGTTGTAGCTGCTTATCAAATTAATGTTGGGCCAGACTTTGCTTTGCCTTTGACTGGGTGGGGTGCTGGAACTTGGGGTGGTGGAGTATGGGGTGTTGGATCTGGAACGCCTGTTTCAATTCGTTTGTGGAGTCAAAATAACTTTGGCGAGGATTTGATCTTTGGCCCTCGAGGTGGTGGCATTTATTATTGGGATGCCTCTGCTGGTGTTACAACAAGGGGTGTAAACATATCAACTTTAGTTGGTGCTTCTGACGTTCCAACTGTACAAAACACTATTTTTGTATCAGATACAAGCCGGTTTGTTTTTGCTTTTGGATGTGATGATATTAGTGCTGTAGGGGTTCTTAATCCAATGCTTGTTCGCTGGTCAGATCAAGAGTCTGTAGTTAACTGGACACCATCTGCAACTAACCAAGCTAATAGCATTATTCTTTCTCATGGATCTGAAATCGTAACGGTTGTCCAAGCTCGACAGGAAATTGTGGTTTTTACTGACTCGGCTTTATATTCATTTCAATATCAAGGCCCACCAGCAATATGGAGTTCCCAGTTGCTGGGAGATAACATATCAATTATTGGAAAGAATGCGGCTGTAATTGCTTCGGGTGTGGTGTACTGGATGGGCGTAGATAAGTTCTATAAATACGATGGTCGTTTACAAACTTTGCGCTGTGACTTGCGTCAGTACATTTATCAAGACATTAATTTAAGCCAAGCGGAACAAGTGTTTGCTGGAACCAATGAAGGTTTTAATGAGGTATGGTGGTTCTATTGCGCCTCTGGAAGCACAGAAATTGACCGCTATGTCACCTTTAATTACTTTGAAAACAATGGCGAGGGTGTTTGGTCTTATGGCACTTTAGGCCGTACAGCTTGGCTTGATTCTGGTTTAAGGGATTTTCCTGTTGCGGCTACTTACAACTATAACTTGGTCAACCATGAGCAGGGTGTAGACAACAACGAAACAGGCACAACACTGCCTATTAACGCCATTATTTCTTCTGCTGAGTTTGACATTGACGATGGCGATCACTTTGGTTTTGTATGGCGGATGCTTCCAGATATTACATTCCGTGGATCTGAAGCGGCATCGCCAGCAGTAACCATGACTTTAATCCCCATGCAAAACTCTGGCTCTGGCTATAACGACCCAATATCCTTGGGCGGCAATCCAGACGCAACGGTTGTGCGTACATCAACAACTGTTATTGAGCAGTTTACTGGTCAGGTATATGTCAGGGTTCGTGGCCGCCAGATGATTCTTCAAGTTGAATCTAATCAGATTGGCTGCGCATGGCAGCTTGGTAGTCCACGTATTGACATTAAGCAAGATGGCCGCAGGGGTAATTCATGATTGTTACGTCCGAGTTTGAAATTAACCAAGTAGCTGCGCCTAATTTACCGCTGGCTACGGAGGTGTACTCACGGGTATATTCAGATCAGCTTAACAATATTTTACGTCTTTACTTTAATAGAATTGATGCAATTTTGGAGCAGTTAAAAACAAGTGCAATTATTCCTCCATTAACAAATTACACGGTGGCAACACTACCAAGTGCGGTTACATCAGGCAAAGGTGCAAGGTCTTTTGTAACAGATGCACTGGCTCCAACATTTGGGGCGACCGTTGTGACTGGCGGGGCTATTGCAGTCCCTGTATATTCTGACGGAACAAATTGGAAGGTCGGATAATGGCTCTTAATTTTGGACAGCAACAATTTGGTAGAAATGTATTTGAAGATACATTACCTGCAACTCCAGCGCCCGTGGCAACTACACCAGCTGCTGTAGCGCCACCTCCTCCTGCGGCTCCACCACCTATGACGGTTAACGATCTGTACACGCAGATTCTTGGCCGTGCTCCTGATGAGGGTGGATTGGCGTTTTGGCAGAATGCTTTTGGCGGGGATGTTGATGCGGCAGAACAAGCCAGTTTTATGCAGGCGGCTCAAGCAGAATTAGCTCAACGCTCGGCAGCTGAACAACAGCAACTTGCTCCAAACCTTGTTAATACAAATGCAGCAACTACGGGAAATGCGGCGACTACAGGGAATGTGGCAGCTACAGGCGCTACATCAAACGTATCAAATTTAAACAACAATAACGTTGATGCGTTTGGTGATTCCACAACGCGAGGTAACAACGCTGGAAATTATGTTGACAACAACATGGTGACTTCTGCCCAGAACGCTTTGGGAGGTGGTTACACCGTTTCTAACAGGGGTGTTGATAGCACTACGGTTGGCGATTTAATAAGCAACGCTGATGGCAATAACAGTTGGGCAAATTCGCTTGCAGGAAATTCTGGCGTTGTTGTTTTGAACTACGGTTTGAATGAAGCATATCGCGGAGAAAGCCCTGAAACATTTAGAGCTAATTTGCTTAATGCTGTTAACCAAGCAAAAGCCGCTGGTAAAAAAGTTGTTTTGCAAACACCCAATGCTGTTGGCTCGGATATTAGCTGGGGTAATAATGTTGGATCTTATGCGGATATTATTCGTGACGTTGCAGGCTCTACCGGTTCTGCGTTAGATGATAAATTTGCGTTTACAACTGGTAGGTCGGACGTTTTTGATACCACTACAGGCGACACTCTTCACCCTGGTGGAAGTATGTACGCCACGCTTGGTGTTAATTTAGCAAATACTATTGCTGGTCTTAACGCCCCAGCAGCATCTAATGCAGCTTTAACGCCAGATCAAATTCAACAAGACATCATTAAAACAGAGCGCAATCGGTTGACTGGCTCAACTGATGGTATTGCCTCTCTTACAGCAAAACCAATTGACACAAGCGCAACTGATGTTCAGCAGAATATTGGATTTGCTCCGGCGGCAGTCAACAATATTGCTGCCGCACCCGCAGCTGTTACGCCGCCTACTACTGTTGAAGAGTTATACAAAAGCATCCTTGGCCGTGAAGGTGAAAAGGAGGGCTTAGAGTTTTGGAAGAAAAACTTTGGCGATACTGTTGACGCTACTGAAGCGGCTTCGTTTCAAAAGGCTGCAGATGTTGAGATGGCCAACAGGCCAAAGCTTATTAATGAACTTTACTCTTCCATTGGCAGGACTGGTATTGGTACAGATGTAAGCCAAATTGACCAAGGCGGGTTTAATTACTGGAAACAAAAGCTTGATACTGGTTCAACGCCAGATCAGGTTAGACAAGAGTTCCAGACTGCTATCAATGACTTGCTAACAAATAAAAAAGATGACGCATATTCAAAGTATGTAGCTCCAAATTACCTTAAGTCAATTACAGACAACATTGCCAAAGATACAACCCTGTCGGCTTTT
>Ga0209354_10000382_pt1 | contig 20986 bp, 39 predicted proteins | sample LauGreSpBDMM15DD_2_FD_187562 | JGI IMG/M metagenome (GOLD analysis project Ga0209354, IMG submission 187562) | Freshwater lake microbial communities from Lake Michigan, USA - Sp13.BD.MM15.DD (SPAdes) (version 2) | ecosystem: Environmental > Aquatic > Freshwater > Lake | place: Lake Michigan...
CCAGCGCCAAGCGTGGTTGAGCTGGTCACAACCATCGTGAAAGCATATCTTGGGATGCTGTCAAACGTGATGGTTGTCATTGTCCAATCTGAATTGCTGGCACCCCGAACCAGCTTTACCGGCTGCAGATCAGGGTGAACAATGATCATGGTGTCTGCACTTTGCGTCCAGCAAATATCTGACAGCATGGGCCCAGTGATACTGGTTGCCAGGTATGGATTACCGCCACCATTGATGCCTGTGATTTGCACGCCATCTTTGAACACATACATGCGCGATGGGGTGAAGCACAGCATGTAGCTGTCATCCACAGAGAACTCAAACGGCACCAGGCGCACGCCATTGGCCGCGCTTGGGGTGCTGCTGTTGGGCAGCTCTGCCATGTATTTAAGCCCTGGCCTGCGTCTGATGCCACCCTGTGGCTGCACCACAACATTGGTGGCCTTGGCCAAAGCGTTGTTGTACTGTGCCAAATCCACCCGCGAGCGCAGCAATGGGTCGAGCTCCCCGGTACTGAAATTGGTCTGGATGTCTACAAAGCGAGGCATCAGTTTCTCACTGCGATCAGGCTGTAGTCTTCAATCACCCTGGTCGGGTTGCCTTGGCCATCAATGTTCATGCATGTACGCATATATCCACCTCGGCCATTTTCGGCAGGGTCGCCAACCGCCACGCGCTGCCAGTACACGGCCCGGTCTGATTGCTCGGTGATAGGCATGGCCAAGTGCCAGGTCAGCATGTACTTAAGCAATTGGACAAAGTACTGTGGCATTGCGAACTCGCCAATGCTGGACTGATAGTCGATGTAGACGCTGGTCAGGTTGGTGAGCAGCGCATCGCCCTGGATCTCCCATTCTTTTTGAACGGGGCTTCCTTGGGAAGAGCTGTTGTACACAGCCCTTGGGTTATTTAAACGGTCACCAGGCAGTTGATACTGGTAACGCCAGACGCTGGTTGGTGCCGTCACCAACTGAGCAAGTTGAATCTTTTTGGTGTTAAACGTCCACGGGTACACCACCAGGGTGGAGTCGCGGATGTCTGGATATAAGCGGTCACAGGCGCTTGACTCATCGGTGCCGTCATTGAATGAGGTAATAGCTTTGGCACCCAACATGATGAGTGCATCTGAGCAGATTGTGATCCCGGTATCGCCAGCAGCCATGTGAACCTCTTAATGTGAGAAAGGCCAACCCTTAGTTGCCCAAGAGTTGGCCTGCCTGTTTGGACTCCGATTAATCGGTATCCGTTGCGGTAACGGTCACACCGTCAGTGATGTCCACCACCGTGCCGGTGTTGGAATTCACATAGGCAGTTGACATCACCGGGGTGCCACCCGTTGCGGAGTAGCAGAAGATGATGTCGCCAACCTTGAGGATGGATGCAATCGCATTGAAATACCCAGAGGCGCGGATCACACTTTGTGCGTCAGCGCTGGAATAGGTATAAATAGCGGGTGCATTGCCAGCCTTTGATTGACCGCCGATTGCATTAAAGCCAGTGGATGAGTAAGCCATTTGAGTCTCCTAGATTAGGTTTCACGGCAGGTGATCTTCACGATACCTTCGTCATCGATGGCCACAGCGCCAGCACTGAAGACTTCATTCACCAACCAAGAGGTCTTCTCAGCGATGTAGTTGATCTCTGTGCGCATGGCGATACCTTCACCGTAGCCGACAGCATCCTTGTGGAATGCAAAGCAGCTGCGATCAAGTGATCCGTCAATAACCAAGCCGCCTTCGGAGCGATCACCCAACACATGGAAGGTGAAACCCAAGAAGGTGTTGAGCTCGCCTTGCACCAGCGCTTTGACGCTGTTGAAGTCGGAGCTGGTCACGCTAGTCTCAGACAGCAAGTTGGCCAGGCCATTTGCGTGAATGATGATGTTGCGGCCATCAGGTGGAACATTGTTTTTGTCCATTAAGCGCTTTGCTTCACGCAGCTTGGTAATGTTCATGTTGGAGTCACTGCCGCCAATGTCATTGCTGACGGTCAAGCTGGTGCTTGAAGCGGTAAGTGCATCCAAGATCATCTGATCTTGACGGCGACCCATGGCACCGGCAACAACTTGCACAAGCTCTTGGCGCTCATCAAAGTTGACCTTTGCCTGGTTGAAGATGTCGCTGTACTCGGCTGCGTTGTAGTCAGCCAACGTCAAGGTGACGGTGCTGAATGAAACGTTCAGAGGGGTGACATCGGTTTGTGGGACGCGCAGGGTTGCAACACCCTTGCCCACTTTGGGGAACTTGACAGTTGAACCTTCGACTCCACGACGCTGGCGAACGGCGGGCACAAGCATTGCTTTGCCTTGATAAGCCTGTTTGACTTCAGCATCGAAAAGAGTCACAAAGGCGTTGGATAGAGAAACGCTCATTTGGATACCTCATTCGGTTGTTGGACAGGGTTCTCGCGCCGGTAAGCCTGTAGATCAGGGCCGATTGCTTGCTGGTTACGCCAGCCAATCGTCAGCATCTCGCTGCGGTAAGGGTCGGTTGCCCGGTAGGCCTTGGGCGCATTGTATTGTTTTTCTACCACAATGCAATACCCCCATTTGGTAGATATAAAAAAAAAGACCCGGCACCTGGCCGGGTAAAGTGGCAACTGCCTTTGGGGCAGATCTGGAGTTATTGGGCAAACTGATTGAACATGCGCTCTACCTTTTGCCGGTAGCCTGCATCAGTCTTGTATTTGGGATCCTTCACCATCTCATAGAGCTCATCCTTTGATGGTGCTCCTTCAACTGGCGCTGAATCGATGGGCACGCGACCCTCGTAGGCCTCGCGGATCTTGAGCAATGCACGCATACCCTTGGCCGTGCCACCCATGATCTTGAACTCTTCAAAGTCATCCTTGCCCCATACGCCCTTGTTGACCAGGCCGCGAGCCCAATCAACCATGCCATTGATCACCGCCTGGCCATTTGGCCCAAGCGCCTTGATCTCTGCTTGAGTGTCAATGGCTGGGCCTGCTGACTCTTCCGCAATGGCCATGGTGCTCTTGGCGAGCTCATCAAATGCTGCTTGAGGCAAGCCCCACTTGGCTGCAAACTCTGTGAGTGCCCCTGCTGTAGGGTTTTCACCTATCGTTGTGGTGTCGTATTTACCGCCCTCGGGTGCCTTATGCTTGCCCTGGCTGATCATCTTGCGCAGATCGCTCCAAGACTTTGCAATGCCCTCAAGGTCGGGCTCGTTGGAGTCTTTTTTCCAGAAATTTTCTGGCCAAAAATCTGGGCGCTCCAATGGGTCTTCAGTTGCTGGTGCATCTGCTGGAGCGGCCTTGTGATCAATTGCCACTTTTTGAGATGTGTCTGCCGGTTTGGTGTCATCGGTCACTTGCACGTTGTCAAGTAGGCCGGTTTCACCGGGCTCGACTGTTGCTGTTTCGCTCATAGTTTCCTTGCTTGGTTGATCCGTGCCTCAATGTCCCTGATGACGTTTCGCTGCCCTTCGGCAAAGAACGCATGCGAGGGGTCTGTGCCCGGCACGGCAATGGGCACATTCACATACATATCGCGCATCCAAGCCAGCAGTTTCTGGCCATCTTCATTACCAAAAACACGCAAAACTAGGCGCGATAAGTCATCTCGTTTTTGCTCAACGGCGCGACTGTCTGTTGTCTCGCCAATGGCTTCAAGCTCATCCCAGCTCAAGCGGGTGCTCCAGCGGGTGAGGGCAGGGCAGGTGCTCCACCTTGCAGTTGCTGCATTTGCATCTGTGCAGCCATGGCCTGGGCCTGCTGGGCCTGGCGCTCTTCAAGCAAGAATGCACGCTCGGCAGCGTCATTGCGCAGGGCTGCAGGCACTCCCAGCTTCTCGCCCAGGTAATCGATCATGTCGCCATACTTGACGGCCACAGTGCCCTCTGGCCCCATCTGCTGGGTCAATTGTGCAAACTGCATCACTGCATTGATCTCATCCATGGCCTGCGCGTTGGCCAGCGGTGCCACCGGGGTGACCTTGACCTCCAGCCCGTTGACACGCAAGGGCAGATCAATCAGGCCGCGCTCGTCCATGACCTCCAGGATCTTGGCGACCAGGGGGATCATGGTTTCGTTGATCAAGCGGCCAAAGGCTGAACCCAAGTTTTGCGAGAGCTCCTTCATGCGCTCAACAATCTCGGTGGCCGACCTGGCAGACATGTTGTCTGGCGGCAGCGACTCATCCAGCAAGATGCGCTTGACGTTGGAGCGCAGGTCATTGATCACAAGCTGGGTGACGTTGAAGTCGCCAGAGCGGGGCAGGGCTTGCAAAGCCGGGCCTTGGGGGCCACCGTTCCTGGCCACCGGGATGATGGCACCAGGCACGATCTTGACGGTGTTGGGATTGAGCACACCGTCATCAGCAGCTGTATATACACCAGACACCGCCAGGCTGGCGTTCTTGAGCAGCAGCTCAATGGTCTTATTCAGCGTCTTGATGTCGGGCAGGGCGGTCATCAAGGGGCCACGGCCATAGATCTCACCGGCCACCTTCATGTAGCGCGAGATCACCCAAGGCGAATACGTCTTGCGCCGGTAGACCAGCTCTTGCTTGGAGGTTCGATCAATAACGTGGTAGCAATAGTCGCCACGCTTGTAGTCATAGATCGTGGCTTCCAGCAGTTCAATGTCATCGGTTGGCTTATTCTCAATGCGCCGCTTCATATCGTCTGGGATCACAGCATCGGGCCATTGGCGCTGGATGCTCTCGCCCTTCATGCGCATGCGCCGGTACACGTTGTCCACTTGGCCATTCGCACCTTCCTCGTAGCTCACCAGGAACAGCGGCACGGGGATGAAGTTGAGCGGAGAGACATCATCTCCAGGCTGCACCATCATGCAGGCGGTGCCCACAGCCAGGTCGAGCAAGAACTCGCCCATGGCGATGTCCAGGTTGGACTGTCTGAGCACGGCAAACATCTTCTCGTTGTACAGGTCGAGGATCTGCTGGGCCTGGCTTCTGCGCTCCATGGGAATGTCAACGCCTGGATCCAGGCGGCACCATTTGCGCTGGGGCGGGAAGACCACAGACTGCAGCTTGTTGGCAAAACGCTGGGTAGAGTTGATGGCCGTTGAGTCAAAGACGCGCTGCATCTTCTTGGAGCCAACGGCACCACCCTCCCACACACCATAAAGTTGGCGCTGGGGCAGGGCAAACTCATAGGCATCTTGGTAGAGCTGCTGGAATTCGTCCTTTTTGGTTTGCGCTGCAGTTTGTCGTTTGAAAATCTGCTCTGGGGTCAAGCGCATGCCGCCTGGTATTTTCTTGTCGTATTCCATAGTCACTTCTTCTCTCTGGCTGCAGCCATGTTGTCAACCAAGTTGGGGTATGGCCGACCAGCTTTAGCAGCTCGGCGCATGGACATGCGTTTTTCGGCTGAAGAAAGCTCCTTTGGCTTGGGCAGGTCTTTGGGGCGTGGTTTGTCCCAGACCTCTTTGTCTTTCATTCCATAATGATTTGGCATTTCACCCGACTCCCAGAGTTTGTGTTGATCCCAATGTGCCGCTTGTGCCCATGGTGCCGCGAGCACCAAGCTCACTTGTTGAGCCAGTAGGTGATGCGCCCATGAGTAAAGGTCTGGCAGTTGCTGATCTGGCTGCACGCTTGCGACCAGACTCACGCTCTGCACTCTCGCGCTGCACGCCCTCAAGCTCGGTGCGTGCTTTTTCTTTGACCAATGCCGCTTGTTGTTCGGCTTCAACGCGCTGCTGTTCAAGCGCTGCTTGCTCGGCCTTCAATCTCAATGCTTCGGCAGCGGCCTCTTCTTGCAACTTCTTCTGTTGCGCATCGTATTCAGCAGCCTGCCTGGTAATGACATCGCGCTCTTGTTTTGCTATTGCTTCAATCTCAGCTTGTGCTTTTGTAAAGGCAGCTTGGTCAGCCAATCGCTGTGCTTCAGCTTGCGCCGCATATGTCTTTTGATCATTCTCAAATTTAATGCGCTCTTGTTCTGCTATTGCTTTTTGCTCATCAATATATTTTTGATTTTCGGCATTGGCCAGTGCTTCAGCTTCATCCTCCAAGCGCTTTGTCAATGCTGGATCTATAGCGCCAGAAGAAACAAGAGTTCCACTTGCATCGTAAATATTTATAAATTCTGGAAGGCCGGTCTTTGGATTGGGCTGGCCAGAGCCGCCCATTGCCTTTAATGCTTCAGCTTCTTTGGGGTTGATGTGAGCAAGGATGGTGTCGCCACCACGCCCATGCTTGCGCAATAGTTCAACCGCCTTTTTTATTGCGCGCTTATCTGCCATTTCAGTACCCACGCAGAGCTGTAGTCATTTGTTCGCTCATGCCAGCATCGGTCAATCCAGTTTCTGGTGTCAACCTGGTGTCTGACAGCAAAGATCTGCGACCACTGCGGCGGCGAGCGGTCATCTGAGATGACTCACGCTGGGCAATCTTTCGGCGCTCGGCCTCTAGTTCTGCAGCCTGGGTGGCTGCTGCTTTTTCCATTGAGGTCTTTTGCTCTTGATACTGCTTTTGCTGTTCTGCAAGTTGAACCTTGGCCACTTCTGCAGCTTGGGTTTGCTGTGTGGTCAGGTTCTCCATGAGCTTTTTTTGCTCATCAGCAGTTAACTGTGTTTGCCGCAATCTGGTGGCTGCATCAATCTTTTGTTGCTCTAACCCTGCGGATTGCACATCACGGTTCTTTTGTGCTTCAGTGGCAGATTGCTCGCGGGAAAGGCGTGCCGCTTCAATTGCTGTATCGCGTGACTTTTGAGCTTCAGCAGCCGCATTTTCACGCGCCAAACGCGCCTGCTCCATCGAATCTGCCTGCGCTCGCTTGGCCTGGTCACGCGCTTCAGAGGCAGATTTCCTGGATTCACCAACCGCATAAACGGTTGCAGCAGCAGCCACCAATGGAACCCACCAAACAAACTCAGGCTGGCCAGTTTCTGGGTTCACCTTGTTTTTTTCGTGGCCAACCGTGAACTCATCCAGGTTGCCGCCACTGTTTTTAAACAAGTCAGCGATCATCTGTTTATTCTTGGGGTCGGACATGATCTGGGCGGGGATGATGACCTCGCCCTTGGTCAAGTGGCCAACGGTGTCATCAGTGCCGCGACCTTTTTTGGCAGCTTTGTCCATGGCCCCCTCAAGATCCCCGTTCATTGACTTCTCAACCATCATGCGTTTGTTGCGTTTCATAGTCACCCCACAGTTTCAGTTCCAATAGATTCTATTGGTGTTTGTACATGATGCAATGTGCTGTATATCGTGGTGATATGCCTCATGCAAAGACATCAAAATCAGTATTGGCATTGAGTTGGCCAAGTGGCCTGGCACCGTAGCTGTTTGTGCGGGTCATGCGGTTGTATTCGCCACCGCCCAGCATCAAATAACCGAATGAGTCGCCAATGTGGGAGTGCTCGTTTTTATTTGGCGCATCTCTGAAGCGCTCCTGGCCAGCTCCCACGGCCACGCGCTTGAAGTGGTAGCCACCGCCCAGTGCTTTGCGCAGCAGCTTGCACTCGCGGCTCACAATCAGGCCAGGCTTGCCGTTGATCAGGCGCTGCATGGGCGCTGCGGAGGCCTCCCGGCGCACCTTGAAGTCGTTGCTGGCCGTTGGCTGGGCCTTGAGCCCCAAGGTTCGCAGAAAATCAAAGGCAGTGACTTCGTATATCGCATCCCTGGCCATGCCTGCCGGGTCACCCCAGATCATTACCTGGTGGTTTGGGTACCTAGAGTTGAGCTCGCCCAGCAATTGCTGTCCAAAACGCTCCAGCCCCATGTCAAAGGTCACGATCTCATGCAAGATCTGCCACCGGCCATTGGGCAAACGCTGGCCAATGGTGGCTGCAGGGGTCAATCCAAAGTCAAGACCCACCTGGATGGGCACATCTTTGCTCACTTCCACATCCCCAGACATCATGCTGTCCTCGTACTCTGGCCAAACAGGTCTACCTTCTTGCACATAGGTGTACTCGGCCCCGGCGTAGCAGCGAATCCAATCCAAGTTCTTGCCAAGCAGCATTTGCTGGTAGTACCCGCCGGGCAGGTTGTTGACGTTCTCTGCACGGGGGTTTGGCTTCCACCACTTGCCTGCGCTATATATATGGTCTTGAGCCTCGGGCATCTCGGGCAGGTCTTCAACGGCCACCGGCACCACTCCACCAGGCTGCTTGAAGAACTTCCAAGCATATGGCCCGGTCATCTTTTCCTTTTCGGCCAATTTAAACCACCAATGATCGTCATCCATGGGGTTGGTGTCCATCCAGATGCCGTGCCATGTAGCACCGCCATCGCGCTTGGTGGGATACCGGCCAACCCGGTGGGTCAGTCCATCGATCACCGCCTTAGGCAGCTCACGCGCCTCATTGACCCAGGCACCCGTGAGCTCAAGAGAGAGCAGCTTTCTCACATCCTTGGGCTGGTCAAGCGCCAAGAAGATGACCTCGCAGTCGATTCCCGCAGCATCCCCCCTTGCCGGCAGCCTGATGTGGTGGGTGATAGGCGGTGTCCACAACATGGGGCCAAAAGTATTTTCGGGAAAAAGATCCAGCCAGGTCTTAATGGTGGTGGTCTTCAGCATGGGGTAGCTGTTCCTGACAATCGCCCAGCGCGAATACTTGATGCCGTCAACTGGGCTTGGCTTTTGTTGGACAGCTTTGATCATTATTTTGGCAGCGCAGCCGTAAGACTTGCCCGACCCCACCGGGCCCATGACACCTTGGACAAACGCCTTGCTCTGAATGAAATCGTAGATCACAGGCGACTTGGAAAAGTCTAGGTTCAGCCCGGTGATCGGAACCTCTTTGCCAGATGTCTCTTTGGTGCGACTCATATAGATCCTTAATTTGTTTCTTGCGCCAGCCCGTCATCAGCGGCCTCACACTTCCTACAGCCTGGATGATCAGGATCACGACAGTCAGGGTTGGCCAATAGCCTTGCACGCTGCTGACGCATGTATATCTCTAGCATGCGCATCTCAATGATGTCTTGGTCATCTAGCATCATCTGGCTCCACATCAGTCACATCAGGTGCCATGACATTGATGCCAAGCACTGATGGCCGATCCTCGTTTTCAGGGTTGTCCAGCAAACCAGAGGCCTTGGCCAGCAGCCGCAGCACGCCCACCTTGTCATAGAGCTCAATCTCCAAGGTGTTAGACCCATCCTTGTCAGTGCGCACCCTGACGTTCTTGATCGCATTCAAGGCGTGCTCGGGTATATCGCTTGAGCGCTTCACCTTTACATTGCCCTGGTCATCCCAAGACATGATGTCAGTGATCTTGGTGTTGGCCATGGACAGCAGTGCATAAGCCACGGCCTCCTTGTTGGCCAGCAAAGTAGAGCTGCGCTCCAGTCGGCGCTGCACCGACCTCACTCCACCCCAGTTGGTCAGGGGAGGGATAACACTGGTCTGTTTAGGCCTGGCCATCACGGGCCTTTAGCATTGCGTCTGCTTGTATGTAAGCAAGTTTGGCCCTTGACTTTAAAGTCTCCATCGCCCAGGGCTCATCAGGCAACGCATGTGAGCTGTAGGCTTGCATCGCCCTAGCAGCAAAGTAGTCGCGCAGGGTCATGCCTGTGATATGCAGGCCAAGAGTCTGCGTCCCGTGGTTGTGCAGTGGAAATGCTGGTGGGTTTTTCATGTCAGCACCCATCAGAAAGGTATATCGTCATCATTGCTCACCAGCATTGGCACCGGGGCAGCAACAGGCGCAGCGTTGACATTGACACCAGTAGGCTTGCCAACTTTCAACTTGAACCACCACTCACCAGCCGCAGTCTTGCCAGGCTGGACATCGATGTAGTACTCAACCCCATCGGGCAAAACAAGTCGGCCCTTGTAGTCGGCGTGCCAGTCCTCCTTCTTTTCCTTGTTCTTAAAAGCAGACCCTTGGCCAGGTCGTTTTTCAAAAGGCTTGTCAGTGTTAGTGGTCATTTACAAAAGCTCCTAATGGTAAGTGTACAGAAAGTTACAGGTTGGGGAAATTAAAAAGCATGCCAGGTCAAAAAAGAGCTGCTGGCAGAAAGTGGGGAAAATTTGGGGGAAGTCCCCCTACGCTACCGTGAGGGGTGGGGGGGCAAGGGTCGCGTTCCTGGCGCGTCACCGAGCGCGGATCGCAAGCGAGCACGCTGGCGCATATGGTTTGGCACCGGCTGCCAGGCTGGAGACACCCTTTTCCCGTGGCTTGTACAGAATCCAAACGTTCGTCTGGGTTTCGTACACATCGATTTAAACGATCTACAACGCGATGGAATGCTTGGTGGCTACCCATGTACCAACTCATGGTTTTACAGGGCTTGTAGAGGCTTCTAGGTGCCTTGTCAGGGCATCTGATCGGTGCTCGATGATGGCATGCATCCACCATTCCAGCCGTTTGGGTGGCTCGACACCCTCGCGCCCGGCTGCTGCGAGCAGGTCGCTAATCGCCAGGTCAACCATGTCCGGTGTGATCTCGCCATCGACAAAGTATTTCAACAACTCAATTTCATTTTGGTTGTGCAGAACTATAGATAACCTAATCTTAAATAACCTTATATACTCTTTATATATTATATTTAAAGGGTTATATACAACCTCCAGGTTGTGATTAGGTTGTGAATGTAACTCCCCTACATTTACAACCTCTAGGTTGTTAGTGTGACTACTGTTATCCACAGTCTTATCCACAGTTTTAGACTTCGCTTTAGCGATCTGTTCGTGCATCTGTCTGACCGTTCTGGTCTGTCCCGACTTGGGCATATTGAACTCCTTCTTGGTTGGTTTCTTGAGCGCTTGTGATATCAGGTTGGCCACCTTTTGCTGGCCTGCTTTGTCTATGTCCATCTCATTCAATTGCTCCCTTTTCATTACTGGTGACCTCGTGTCCTCAATGCTGCTGGTGACCGCTATCGCCGTTTCAGCGTCCACACTTTCATCAAAGATGACCCGCAGGGTGTCTGTCCGCTCGCCTTTGAAGCCCTTGCGAATAGTCTCCAGGTAGCCCAGTTGTCTGAGCTGCTTGAACTGCTTGGCCACTGCTTGCTGGCTGATCTTGAGCTCATTGGCCAGCCTGGTCTGACTGACCCAGGTGATGCCAGCCCTGTTTGTGTATGTACATAAGGCTGCCAATACTTGCAAGCCACCGTGGCTTAACTCTTTGTCAAACACTGCCTTAAACGGCAGCACAGACACCTTGCGCTGGTCTGGCAGCGGATCCTTCTCAAACACTCTGGGCTTCTTGGGCACCACAAACTGCACCACTTTGTCAGGCATTGCGCTCACGATATACATCCTTCATATGCTGCCTGATGCGCTCCGCACTGCCTTGGCCGTAGATCTTCTCGCTGGCCACTAGCATGCGCTCTACCATGGCCTTGTCCTGGTTGTAGTCCCAGGCTGCCAATATGTCCCTGGCCTGGCCACGCTCGCTCATCCAGCGCTCGGGCAGTGGGCCTGTTTTCTTTGGTAGCCGATATGGCTTTTTGATCACTTTGCATCTCGTTTGGCCTGCAGTTGCAGCTCTTTGACAAGCACCTTGCGTCCAAGGTCTGTGACCTTGTTGTTGGCAAGCACTAGCCCTCGGCGACGCAGTGACCAGTAGGTGTTCCAACTGCCAGGCTTGTCGTTATACAGCCTAAACTTCCAGCCCATCGCCAGGTGCTTAAGCATAAATATTTGATGGTTTGACAGACTCATTCTTCACTTGAGCTTGATGGCGTTGATCACCCGCTGGGCAATGCTTGGGTGCTGCCGCTTGAGCTCTTCCCTCATGCTTTCGCTCAACTGCTGGCGCAGCCATTTGATGCCGCCCAATCGGTGCCATTCAGCCAGGTGCGCTGGGATTAGCCTGGCGCTGACAGTCCTGGCCACACTGGTCATCTCACTCTTTGCTCTTGGCATAGTCGCCTTTCAATATCTCGTTGTTAAGCTCCAGGGCAATGCGGCGCACCCCTTTGAGCAGTTCATGCAAGTTGTCCACGGTTTCCATCTCCCGCTCAAGCGCGTCTTTGAGCAGTGCGATCTGGTGGTGTAAAAAGCGCAGCTCACCGTTGGCCTCTTGGGTGTCGCGGATGATCCCGTCCTCATCTCTGAATAGCTTGACGTAGCTGATGTGCATCACTTGTGCTCCCAGGCCTTCACAAAGGCGTAGAGCACCGCCAAGCAGATCACTGCACCCAGCACCAGCACGCCAAAGATCACAAGCAGGTCAATCACATTGCACCTCGCATTTCCCAGCCCAGCAGGAAATAGTTCCAGCGAGTTGTGATGCCAGGGTTGGTGAACTTCGTCCCGTCCCAGGCCAGATCTGCTTCGGTGTATCCCTTGCCTGTCATCAAGGCGATAAAGACTTTGCGTGCTTTCATTTGTCGGCCTCCAGTGCCCAGTGCAGCAGCGCCAGCGCGTCTGCTTCGTTGTCATCAGTTACCGGGTGGCCAAGTAATTGCATGGCCGCAACCATGGCTTGCTTGTCGGCGTTGCCCCGGCCAGTTGCGTGCTTCTTGATCGTGCCCACCGGCACCCCTTCATAGGGAATGTTGTTTTGCTCGCACCAGGCCGTCAGCGTGGCCAGCAGGCCGCCGTAGACATGCGCAGAGTCGGTGCTGGCGTGGCGGCGCACCTCTTCAAAGTAGATTGAGCTGATCTCTGGGCCAACGCTGCCGTAGATCTCGGCCAGCCACTTCTTAAAGCGCAAATAGCGCATGCCGCCGCCTTCATACCGGCCAGGCTTGAAGCTCGACCAGCCATGCACGATGGTGCCGTCAGCCGCCTGGCAAGCCCAGCCGGTAGTGGTGCCTAAGTCCAGCGCCAGGACAACCGCCGTCATAGCTGGCCAGCCTCGCGCAGCGCCTGCACAAATGACTCAACGTCAGGGCAGGGGAGGTCGCTCCAGCAGCCAGCGTCCCCGGTCATAAAAAGCGCTTCAGCGATCACATCCTCTGGCATGCGCTGGCCTTCCTTGGTCTTGTCCAAGATCCTGTTTGCATCTTCCAATGTCATGGCTGACGCACCCCGCCCAGGAACCGCTGCAGCCGGGGTTGGAGCTCGCCGTACTTAGGCATGAGCTGGTCACGCACGCACTGGTCAATGAGGGATGACACGCTGCGCCGCTGGTCGGCAGCCGCAGTGTCCAGCAGCGCCCTGGTGGCAGGGTGCAGCCGCATGAGGAAAGGTTTGAGTTTGGGTGTGTCCATCACGCAAGTGTATATCACCCAGATATTGCACAAGCCCACCCAAATGCATGATTTATTGCTGGATTAGGGTAAGTCCCTAGTTATTATGGGCTTTTGGGGGTTGTACAGCGATATACAAATCGTGCCATAATCCTCCCATGTTCAACGCGCAGATGAAGCGCAAGGAGTTGCAAACATGACCCAACTAGCCCAACAGATTCAAGACATCGAGCGCCAGATCGCTCTCATTGAGCACACCGCTGCCAACTACATCGGCGGTGACAAGGCCTACCACTCTGGCTTCCAGACCTTCTTGAAGCCTGCAGCACAGCGCAAGGTTGATTCGCTCAACAAGAAGCTGGACGCATTGCTCGACAGCGTGGAGGCTTGATCATGTCCAAATTCGTCGCCTACTACCGAGTCTCCACCGACCGCCAGGGTCAATCTGGCCTTGGCCTTGATGCCCAGCGTGCTGCTGTGGCCAAGCACATTGGCACCGCCGAGATGGTGGCCGAGTTCACCGAGGTCGAGTCTGGCCGCAAGAATGACCGCGAGCAACTAGCTCACGCATTGAGCCTGGCAAAGCGTACAAAGGCAGTCCTTGTGATTGCAAAACTCGACCGCCTTGCCCGTAACGTCCACTTCATCTCTGGTCTGCTTGAGTCTGGCGTGCCCTTTGTTTGCGCTGACATGCCCGAGGCTGATCGCACCTTCTTGCAGATGATGGCCGTGTTCGCTGAGTGGGAAGCGCGCAAAATCAGCGAGCGCACCAAGGCAGCGCTGGCCCAGGTCAAGGCACAAGGCCGCACACTGGGCTGCCCAACACCGCAGATCGGATCGGCCATAGGTGTCAAGGCCGTGATGGCCAAGGCTGACAAGTACGCCGACCGCGTTGGCCCTATCGTGCGCGACATCATCGCCCGGTCTGGTGCCAGCACCCTGAGAGACATTGCTGCAGCCCTTGAGGCTCGCGGCGTGGCCACACCCCGTGGCAATGTGACCTGGGGGCCAACTCAGGCCTCCAACCTTTTGAAACGCCTCAACCTGGAGTCAAGCTATGCATGAGACATTGTCAGAAAAAATCACCGTGGCCACATTGTTTGTGGCTTGCGTTGGCCTCTTGATCTGGATGCCAATATGAATGCAAAGATCACCACCCCACCCAAGACCCTGTTACAGGGCGCTGAGTACACAAGCGCCGCGGCCACTGACATTGAGCGCACCTGGCGCAAGCACGGCTGGCTGCCCAAAGAGGAGCGCGAGGCCGAGCTCAAGGCCCAGCAGACGGTCAAACGCATGAAGACCAAGGAGCGCAATGATGCTGGCTCCTAACCTTGCCGCTGGCCGCGACATGCGCAACCGCCAGCTCGACATCTTTGAGCAGACCGACCACCAGTTCTTGGAGCGCTGCCGGGCACTAGCTGTGCTCATCTGCCGCCAACAGGGGCAGGTCTCGATCAACGACATCCGCGCCTTTATCGAGGTGCCGCCGGGTGTCCACCCATCTGTTCTGGGCGCGGTGTTCCGCACCAAACAGTTTCGCAAGGTTGGCTTTACCGAGGCCACCCATCCCCAGGCGCACGCCCGAGTGGTGCGCGTCTATTCCCTAGCCACTAACAAGGAGTGAAAAATGGCAGGCAAACTGACAGACGATAAAGAGATGAGCGCCAGCCGCTTACCCGGCCTCATGGGGTTCAGCAGATACAGCAGCCCCAACGATGAGCTGTCGTTCTCGATCAACGCCATTGATGGCAAAGAGCGCCCCGACATTGGCAATGAGGCCATGGGCTGGGGCAACCGGCTGGAGCCCGTGATCCTGGCTGAAGCTGCCAAGCGTTTGGGCCTGGAAAAATTCGACACAGACATTGGCCAGGCTTACTCGCACCGCGAGATCGCCCTGGCCTGCAGCCTGGATGGCGTTGGGTTTGGCGATGGCCAGTTGATCAAGCCTGACCCTGACCGCGGGATCTATGTGGTTGGCCAGGACAGCATCAAGCTGGATGGGCCTGGCGTGCTTGAGGCCAAGCTGACCAAGACCATGCCCGAGGACACCCCTCACCTGGCGCGTGGCCCCATCCAGCTCCAGGGCCAGATGCTGGTGACTGGCCACAAATGGGGCGCTGTGTGCGTTTTGTACCAAGGCATTGAGCTGCGCGTGTTCCTGTTTGGGCCTCACTTTGAGACACAAAAGGAGATCGTCAAGGCAGTGCTGCTGTTTGAAAACAAGCTGGACAAGTACCGGCGCACCGCTGAGATCGACTGGTATCCACCCGCGAGCAGCAAGGAGCTGGATCGCATCTACCCCATGGCTGCCGGCAAGGAAGAGGTTGATCTCGATGTCAGCGTGGCCGACCTGGCTGCCGGTATTGTGGCCAACAAGGCCGCGATCAGGGCAGCCGAGGCCAGCATTGATGACGCTGAGAAGCTGATCAAAGCGCACTTGGGCCAGGCCGAGCGTGGCCGCGCAGGGCAGTACATGATCTCTTGGCCAATGCGGTCATACAAGGCAGCACCTGAGCGCTTGCTGCCTGCCAAAGAGGCATATTCGATTCGTCAATCAACACTGAGCATTAGGGAGACAAAATGAATTTAAGACCCATTGAAGAGGCCTATGGTGCCGCAGTCAATGTCATGCTGGCCGCTGTGCCTGGCATGACCCAAGAGCAGGCCATGGAAGCAGTCGAGGCGATTGCCGAGCTGGTGCTGGCCACCATCCAAGCTGAGTTGACACAAGAAGAGGAGCAGCAAAATGCAGTTGACCACCACTAATCGGGGCTTTGCCCCAGCCACCCTCACCGAGGCGATCCAGTTCAGCGACATGTTGGCCAGCTCCAGCATGGTGCCCAAGGCCTACCAGAACAAGCCCCAGGACATCCTGGTCTGCGTTCAGTGGGGCTATGAGATGGGCCTGGCACCCATGCAAGCCCTGCAAAATATCGCTGTGATTAACGGCAAGCCCAGCGTTTATGGTGATGCAGCCATGGCGCTGGTGCAGGCCAGCAGCGTCTGCGAGGATGTTGAAGAGTACTTTGAAGGCGAGGGCACAACCAACCCGGTGGCGGTGTGCGTGGCCAAGCGCAAGGGGCGCAAGCCGGTGACGGCAAAGTTCAGCGTGGAGGATGCCAAGCGTGCCGGGCTGTGGGGTAAAGGTGGCCCCTGGTCGGCATACCCCAAGCGCATGATGCAGATGCGAGCTCGCGGGTTTGCGCTGCGAGATGCCTTTCCTGATGTGCTCAAGGGTTTGATCACCGCCGAGGAGGCCCAGGACTTTCCTGTTGACGCCACGCCGGTGCCGGTGGCCAAGCCAGCCAACCCGCTGGACATGGTCGCAAGATCACCAGTTGAGCCTGTTGTGGTTGTGCAACAGGTCAGCGACCCGGTGCTGATTGAGCAGGCCATGGCTGACACGGTTGAGCCAGGGGGGGAAGAAGCGCTTTTGCCACCCCAGGTGGAGGTTGTGCAGCCAGTTGATGATGGGCCGGTCATTGGCTTTGCGCTGCTGGTGCCTGGCAAGGACAAGCCCTTCTCAGTGCATCAGACTATTGATGAGTGGTCGGATGCTTATGAGGATCTGGCAGAGAAGACTGCAACAGCAGGCAAGCGGCCAGTGCGCGAGCGCATGACCTTGCTAAAAGAGATCAAGCAGCTTAATGAAGAACTGATCTTGCGCGTTGATTCACTCAAGCGGATCAGGCACACAAGCCAGTACCAACGGCGCATCAATGCGCTGGGCGCTGCACAGTGATCAGAGAACTGCAAGCGCCTCGTTGGTGTGCTTGATGCGGTCTGACAAACCTATGCTGCCCCCGTTAATGATCTTGGTTAACCGCTGGTGATCAAGAGCGTCAGCGGGGGCATTGCATTTGTGTGTTGACCAGAACCACCCGGCGGTCAGGGCTGCGTACTTGGGCGTGGCCACCAGGTCGGGCTGGGTGACCAGGTCAACACCCAATGCTTTGCTTGCGTGGTGGAAATTATCCGCGCCGGTCAATTGAACCAGACCTCTGCCCCTCATCATCCACCCATCATTGCTGGCCTCGTCCCGGTTTCCCATGCGACCACAGTAGACTTTGTTGGCAATAAGGCGCGGCTGGCCTGCGTATTGGTTGGCGATCTCCAATGTTGGGAACCGCTTTGGCCAGACCCGCATCAATGTCGCTGCCTTGTAGTTCAAGTTTTCCTCAAGCATTCTGAAGTTGCCTGACTCATGCGAGCACTGGCCGATGAAGCAGGCTTGCTGATTTTTGGTGGTGATGCCAAAGCGCTCAAATGTTTCGTTCAGTGGATCAACCCACTTTACATCAATGTGGAGCTTTGTAAGTTGTTCAGCGTTTAGCATTGATTGCCCCCATCACTTGGTTGTAGCTGTCGATGCAGGCGTTGAGCTGGTTGATGGCCCGGTCACCGTCGGCTGTGATTTGGGCGATGAGTCGGAGGACTTCTCGCTCCTCATCAGAAGGCGTGTCAGCCGGTCTGTCAGGTTGGGCTCGCGCTTCAGCCCAATCTCTGGCGGGAGCGGTGGCACTTGGGGTGGCTGATACACAACCTGTGGCCGGGAAGCGCACCCTACCAGCAGAGATAGCGCGATCAAGTGCAGACTGTTTTTGATTGACAACATTGTTGACCTCCATGAGTTTGGTTGATGTTTCAGTAATCTGTGCAGCGAGTTTTTGCTCAGTCTCTCTGGCCTCTGCGTTCTTCTTTGCAATTTCTATTTGCATCTCTTGGTCACGGTCAGCCCAGCCCTTGTGGTGGCCATAAAAATAGGCCGAGGTGCAGACAACAACTGCACCCAGGATCAAATAGGGGTTGGGTAGCCCGATCATTTGACTGATGCCCTGGCTTCAGCCTGGAGCTCGCGCTCTGCGTCATCCTCCAAGCTGGGTGGCGTTGTCGGTGGCGGCGGTGGCGACCAGCTCTCATCAAGCGGTGGGTTTGTCCAGACAGGCAACGCCCCAAATGTATTTTGTACAGGGGCAGCAGGCACTGGCGGGGTTGTGGGTGCCGGTGCAGCAGGGGCAGGGGCAGGGGAAGGTGGTGGCGTTGGGTTTACTGCCTGGGTAATGGCACCAACGGCACGCTTGCCTACGATGCCGCCTATGCCGCCAACGATCAACAACACAATATCATTGAGCATCTTGGTGTATGCCTGGTCAATGGGGGCCATGCTCTTGATTGGCTGGACAACAAACGTCACCGAATAGAGCAGGGCAAACACAATGCCTGCCAGGATGACTGTGATCATCACCACAACAAAGCCCCAAATGCGAACCTCAATTTCTTCGGGTGTGTATTTACTTTTTAGCATCTTCGGCCTTTGCTGGTTCAATCTTGTTTGTCAATACCGGGGCGACTAAATACTCAGGGCATGTCTGCGTGAATAAGCAGCGTGGCTTTTGGCACTCAGGCAAGTCAAACTTGTCTGGGTTCTGGCAGACGTAGCGATACCGATCCTCGCAGCCAGACACCAACAGCAAGATGGACAACAGGCTGATTGCAATGACGCAATACAGAAATTTATTTTGGCTCACCACGTTGCTCCAGTTGTTTGCGCTCTTCCTCAAGTTGCTTTCGCAGCCGCTCCATTCGCTCAATCTGGGCCAGGCTTTGTTTCTGCGTGGACAAGGTGTCAAAGTAAATGACCCCGATCAGCGGCAGCATCAAGCAAAACACCAAGACCATGGCAATCAGCGCGATTAAAAACCCCATCTTGTCTTGCGATCCATTACCAGCAGTGACCAAAACACGGCCAGGTATAGGATCACGCACAAGGCGGCTCCCAGGTAGATTGCTTTGTCCTGTAGGTCGTTTATTACCCGTCTTCGTTGCCATCTTGCCTGTGCCTCGCGCTGATCTCGAACCTCCCTGGCCTGCTCTTGCTCTACAGCAATCTGCTCGCGCATCTCATTGAACCGTGTCCACAAATCGCCAAGCTCTTTAGGGGACTGATAAATCATTTGCTCTCGCAAGTCAGTCTCCATCTGTCTCAACTGAGTGAGGACAAGGGTGCGCTGCAACGCACGCTCTGCCAAGGAGTCAACGCCGTCATAGACTTCCTCTTTGGACTTGCGCTCTTCTTCCAAGTAGAAGTCTTGGATCTGCTGCATGTGCCGCATGAATTCACCCAAGCGCTTTGCGATGTCTCCCATAACCTGGTTGGGGTCATAGGCTGCGACTTCTTGCACGCGCTTCTGTTCAGCAACGATCTGCTTCTTTTGCTCTTTGGTTGGGTTGGGCCCAAACATCCCAGCGATTTCACCGACGATTTTCTTAACGTCACCGGCAGTGTTCTTGACATCCTTGTACGTTGCAATGCCCTGCTTGATAGCGCTAAATGCACTACTGGCCAACATGAGTATGGAGATGGGATCCACATGGTCACAAATTAAATATCTTGGCGAACAGGCTAGCAGCAGCTCCTGGCCCGAGCAGCACGGCCACGATCACGGCATAGAGCAAGTACTCAATCTTGGTCATGCGCTCTGACCCTTTGCTGAGAGAATCAGAAATTAATTTCATCCGCTCATTGCAAACAGCTTCATGCACAGCCAGCCGTGTCTCTGTGCTATCACTCATGTTCGTCTGCTGGTTCAGGCGTGTTGCCCTCTTCCAGCCATTTCAGATATGCTTGGTAGTCGGTGTTGTCGGGGTCGAAGGGGATGCCAAGAACGCCATCTTTGCAAACACCAATAGGTTGCCCAGTGCGCCAATCGTTTGTTAATTTGTAGTTGGTCATTTATAGCTCCGCGCTAAAAGAAAGTTGGGCAGTCCATTGACCTGATCTTTGAACCTGTGTTGCACCGGGCCCATTTGAAATAGCAGCAATTCTTGAATAACCTACACGGGCGTTACCAGCATATCCCGTTGTTCCCCCAGAAGGCGTAAATGAAGCCTGCCCAGAACCGCTGTTGTAATAAAAACCAGCAAAACTTTCAAATGTGGTGGAAGGTGTGGTACGCATCTCTACTGGATGAGTAACATAAATGCTGGGATAGTCCGAGCTTCCCCCATCTAGTAGGGCTGATTGATAGGCAGTTGCAGGTTGTTTGTAGTAATACCTCTGACACAACCCCAACTCAGTACCATACGGGCGGTAGTCAAACGATGTTGCTGTTGCGCCTTTTTCTAGCTGTACGCCCGTGATGTAGAAGGTGGCTCCGCTGGTTCCCATAATTGGGTTTGCGGTCGAAGAAATTGCAATGTAATTTCCTCCTGACCAAGCATTAGCCGCGCCAGCAACTCGGTCAGTGCCAGTTGCAAGGCACCAACGTAATTGGATACCAATGCCTGTTGATGTACCCCAAGTTCCAGTGGTATCCCCTGGGATAGAGAACGTCTTGTATTCCCAAGTGTTTGCCGCACTGATGGTGTATGTGACAACATACGCACGAGTTCCGTTTGAGTTTTCAACGCCAACAGAATAAGTCCCTGTAACGCTTGACCGCACCCAAAACGACAAAGAGATATTTGCCGCTCCAGAAGCACCCCAACCAAGGTCAGCAGTGTTGTTTCCCTCGATGCGCTGAGTAACCTCGTACAAATCGTTTGTTCCGAGACTTGTGTCAGTCCCGTTGACGGTTACGGCAATGCTTTTATTAAATCCAGTTGGGGCAGTAGAGCTTTGCTGGCCAGTCAAGGTGGCTCCACCACCAGTTGCGTTAAAAGCAGCAACAACCCAGCGATCAACTGGATAAACTTCTGATCCGCTTGCTGTAACGCTTGCCCCAGCATTCCGCTGGTCAATCACCATCGCACCATTGATGATGCGGTTTCTAAAGCCAAGCGAGCTATCAGCAACGCTGCCGATGTTCGCTAATGTTGCAGTCTTTCCCATGGTTATTCTCCAGCCGCTTGTTGGAGCGGGATCAAATCTTCCGTTGTCCAGAAATCCTTTGCCAGCATGAT
>Ga0209354_10000383_pt1 | contig 20964 bp, 24 predicted proteins | sample LauGreSpBDMM15DD_2_FD_187562 | JGI IMG/M metagenome (GOLD analysis project Ga0209354, IMG submission 187562) | Freshwater lake microbial communities from Lake Michigan, USA - Sp13.BD.MM15.DD (SPAdes) (version 2) | ecosystem: Environmental > Aquatic > Freshwater > Lake | place: Lake Michigan...
TATAGTTATATAACTATATCGTGGCTGAGACAGGTGTATCTCGCTGAAATTGTCAAGACGCCCAGACAAAGCTGAGACGACTAACCAAGAAAATAATCAAAATACATTTTTCATTTTTTGAAGCCAAGCGCGACAAAAATTGACAGTCGTCTTAAACTTTAACATTATCACACGCTGATACAAATGACTGGAATTACCGCTGAAACTTCTCAAATGCTCCACGATATTCGTGAGGTAAAGCACCTGCTTGAAGACATATTTGACGGCAATAATGACGATTATGACAGCGCTGACTGGGATTACGCAAAACATACAGCAATTGACGAAACTTGCGTGGCTATGGACTTGAAAGATGTTAAAATGGTAGTCAATAATTACGGAATATTGGAAATTATGGCTCAAATTAAGGACGATTATGGCGAACACTTTGTCGCAGGAATATTGGAAACACCTATTAATAATCAGTATCGTGTCTTGATTTACTATATTCTTGACGAGTTTATTAATAATTGGAAGGAAATTGTTAAAAATGACAGCGACGATGATGAAAATGATGATGAAAATGATAATGAAAATGATGATGACAGCGATGACAGCGATGACAGCGATGACAGCGATGATGAAAATAATGAACCTTTGACGGAAGAGCAAATTAAAGAATGGGAAGAATGGAAGGATATTAAACAAAAGCTTGCTAATGGGAAAATATATTATTAATTAGATTAGCTTATATATTATATGTTATATATTTTTATATTTTATGACACATATCAATTTTTATATTTTATGTTCGCCGATGACCTCTGCGAACTTGTCCGTGATGTTGTTTAGTTTCAGGCGGGTGTTTTGAGTATTGATATGATTTTTCCAAAGTTTGAGCTACAAAGCCATCAGGATTGTCGTGAGCTATTCCAGCTATTTTTTTGCCTATTAGCTCACTTGCTCCGTCTTTTAAGCGTGGAGCAAAGGTATTCATTACATCATTTGCTATATGTGAGCCTGTACCCATAGCAACCCCTTCCAAGACAAGTTCGGCAAAAGGAGCTAAAAGGAAGGCCATTTATTACTATCTACTTATAACGGAGATTTTTATATTTTTTCATTTTATAATTTGAGTACATCTCTCAACTTTTTCTGAGATTTCAAAAGTTTTTTATAATTTCCAAAATATATTGAGAGATGTACTCATTTATTATTTTTCATTTTTGTTCCATTTTAAGCCAAGGAAAACAAAAATTGATAGTCGTCTTAGAAATATATATTATCATAGACAATATGACAAGCCTCACGCTCGCTCTCGCTTTCAAGCAGGTCATCGCCGAAATGCCCGACAATATCAATACAATCGCTGAGCTGAATGCTTACTATAAGGAAGCTATGACAAAAGCTGTCTCCCTACGAGATGAAGCAAAAGTCGCCGAAGCCGTTGAAAGTATGAAGAGAATTAGGGCAAAAAAGCGAGCGGAGCTTACGGAGAAAGGTCATACTCGTCCGGTTGAGCTGGAATTGAATTATAAGCAAATGTGCTATGCTTTTCAGTTAAAGGATAATGACTACTGGCGCGGAGATGAGGGAAATTGGGTGAAAGAATTATACGAAGATTCTTGGTCTGACGAGGATAAGGTGTTTAAAGTTGAGATTATCTTCTTGAAGACTCACAAGGGCAGAATTATTAACCCTGCCGAGGAGATTGCTTATAAAATGATTCACTACTACACATTAGGACACGATGGAATCCCTGATAATCCTAAGAAGAAGTGTAAAAATATTGCGAAAGGTGAGAAAGACACTTTCAAGAGGTGTAGCGATTATAATGACTTTATTGCTAATAATATGGGAGCAGATATGTGGATAATGATGGAGGAGGTATATGGCTATTACGAAGAGCCAGAAGAATATTAAAACAGATAAAGATTTATGTTATATATTTTTATATTTTAAACCAAGATTTTATAATTTTTTCATTTTATAATTTGAGTACATCTCTCAACTTTTTTATAATTTTCAAAAGTTTTTTATAATTTCCAAAATATATTGAGAGATGTACTCATTTTTTAATTTCAATTTTTTATATTTTTCAGTTTAAATAAATATCTTTTCTTATATTAAGATGTTCGTCCAGTTAGATAAGAGCGACAGAGAAGGCAAAAAATATAAGGCCGTTTTTTATAATAATGACCGCAAAAAACTTATTACCACTCATTTCGGTCAAGCAGGCGCTGACGATTATACCCGTACTCACTCCGACGAAGCTAAGGAGAGGTATATTAATCGGCATCAAAAAAATGAAAATTGGAATGATTATATGTCAAGTGGCTCACTCGCATATCATCTGCTTTGGACTGAGAAGAGTATGGCAAAAGCTTATAATAAATATTTAGCTAAGTTTAACTTGAAGAAGTATTAGGCAAAGCATAATTTATATGTTCTGCGAGAGAATGACCGCAAAGATTTTGGTTGCTTAATACTTCATTTATATTACCTACACCTCCTGCTTTTTCCAGATTGCGCGTACAATATATTTTACGAATATCTGTTGCGGTGAAAGCAGAGCCATATATCTTTTTTGTTAAATTACTAAATGCCTCGCTTAAATAAGGTTGGCTATAATTTCCTATTAAATAAATGAGATAATCATTACTTGCCCTTCGTGCTGGTATAATTATCTCATTTATTATTTTTGTAATCTCTTCTGGTATATCTAAAATTATCTTTTGTTTATTTTTTGTAGTGTTGATATATATTTTATTATTCCAATACCAGTTGCTTCTTTCATCTTTTGTTTCTTCTTCATTATTTGCTATAATGGTAAGCCGATAATCACTAAGACGGCGCACCGGTATCATAAACACTAACATATATAACACTTTATAGCTAATATTCTCAATTGTTTCTGCTATGGCTAATACATCTGCTTTCTCAAATGAGATTTTTGCGACCTCTTCTTGATTAATCTCCAAATCATTTCGGTGTTCCTCATAATGAAGATTATATTCTATCATATAAGGATATATCACTTCTCTAAATAATTTCAATCTTTTTGTATTAAACCTTGAAAATAGGCAGTATAACGAGTTCAACGATGACGCACTATTTTCGGCTATATCTTTGATATTTTTTATTATATATTCGTTCTCTTTGTATAATTTTGTCGCATTATGTTTCTCCCATCGCAAATATTTTGAGATTTCCGCTTCTTCGCTTAGTGGCTTATTATGATATTTTTTATATATCGCTTTAACTACATTTCCGTATGTTTTTAAAGTATTTTCGCTCAATTCTCGCATCTTTTTTGAGTATTTATATTCTCGTTTAACTGTTGTATCAATAGTTTCAATATTCATAGGAGTTGTGATGCGTGTAATCGCACGGACTTCTGGTTCAACTGGGTTGTTTTCTTTATTTGCTTTCCGCTTTTCCTTTCTTTTCTCATTCTTAATTTTTTTATCTTCTTCTGTCATTTTTGAAGCATATTTTTGATTGCGAGTTCTTCGGCACTTTTTTCGGTATTCCTCGCGAAAATCAAGGCTCTTTTTCTTTAACTCATTTTTAATTTCGTTGGTATTAGTCAGACCTTTAATTCTGTTATACTCTTCTTCAAAATTATCCATTTTATATATATGTTGTCTTGTTCTTATATAATTAAGAAGGGTGTCAATTTTTATTTTATTGTAGCAAATCCGGCAAAGGCTCGTTTTTATATACCGGATTTAATTCAAGCGGATGTTCCCCTTCCTCATACATACCCTCAGGCGTAAGAATGTGAGTGTGTTTAAGAGCTTGCTTGTGAGACTCCATTTGTTGTCGCACTTCATCTTCGCTCTTCTCATCACTGTACCCTTTAAGCTGATTAATAGTCATACGAGCTGACATATCAATTAAAAACTCATCTTTATATGGGATTTGCTTACCTAACAAGGCTTGGCCTCGTGTTATTAAATCATAATAATTTGCTTTATCTTCATCTGTGTAATAATCGGGAAGCATAACCTTATCCATATAAATATCTCTCTATTAAATAGATAAGATTATTTTTTTAATAATGGAAACGAAAGTTTGTCCCAAAGGTAAAGCAGTATGTGATTGCGAAAATACTGGTTTAAAATTAAAAAAATTACCAAATGTTAAAAGCAAAATAAGACCTTTTAAAAAATATACACCTCCACAGCCAAGAAATAAAGACCTACCTCCTTGTTATAATATTATTTTATCTTCATCACCGAAGGGGGGTGGCAAGACAACAAACTGCGTTCAATTACTCACAGCGTATGAGGAAAGTGGTTTTGTAAGTAGCGAAGGTAATGATGTTCGCATTCGTATTATTTGGGTAAGTGGGGGCACGTCACGCTCAAAGCAGAATAATATTTTAAATACTTTAAAATGTCTCCACGATAAAGATAGAATTGATGTTGAAGATGATATTGATGATACTTTAAATGAGATTTACGACGGCCTTTTGGCTGAGCGAGATACTATTGAGGAATATAATGAGTACCGAAGAGTTTATAAAAAGTTTATGAAAAGTAATATTGCTAAAATGACCGACAAGGAATTACAATTAATGGAGTGGAAGAGCTATATTGATGTTGAAGAAGACCCTGATGCTCCACGAGATTATGATGGTAATATATTATATCACCCCAGAATGGTCTTCCTTGTATTAGATGATATGATTGGCGGACAAGCATTTAGTAATAATAAAAGAAGCAATTTCTTTAACAAATTGAGCGTGAAAAGCAGACACGAAAGCGATAAACTCGTTGGTATTAATTTATTTTATATTACACAAAACCTGAAAAGTATTCCAGCACTGATAAGACGGCAGTGTGATATATTTGTGCTTTTAAAGAGTGCTAATCGTGAGTACATTATTGATAATATTAGTGCGGAGATTGGTTCTCATTTTAGCAAGGAAGAGATTATGGAGTATTATGATAAGATTATGAAGATTGATTATGGCTCGTTAATTTTAAGCATTCACAAGCAGGAAAAAGATGAGAATAGAGTGAGAATGTCGTGGAATAATATTGTTGAGCGTAATAAAAAATATATCTTATAATATTAGATGAGTGTGTATAATTTTTTTATTGAAAAAACAAATTACAATACTAATGAATTAATTATTAGACCAGACTACCCCGTTGAATGTTTTGATAAAGAAAGGTTGGCTATTAAATTAGTGGATTTCAAATATTTAAACTCAGCTTATAATATCAGCGAGGCGGGACATAATAATATTTTTAGTGTAAGCTCTTTTATACCAGAATATAATACTAATAGTTTAGTTAATGTAGATACTAACTATGGTTCATTAGCCCACAATATAGGTACGAGTACTTTTTTAAATATTGCCATTCGTGGGGCTTCACTTGAAACGATGGAAGAAAGCCTTATCGGTACGGACTATTCGGTATTTTACGGAACGCCAAATATCATTTTAGGATATTCTCCGGAAGGCAACCCAATTTTTGTTAATAAGATACAAAAAACTAATTTTCGCTCAGGCTTTAATAATAATTACTTACAGTTTGAGGAAAGTTCTCCAAGTGCTATTTATTATATTAAAATACATAAAAAGACGACTACAAATTGGGTTGATGCTTTCATATTACAAAAAATATCAATTAGTATGTCCTTCACTACAGCACAAGGTTTTAATTTTGATGTTAGTATAACTTACGCGGTTGAAGGCAGTAATGATAATATTACTTATACTAACTTATCTCTTAGTGATAATGTAATGACTTTCTTAGCAAATACCACCAGTAAAAATATCATATTAAATGTATTAGGAGATATTCCGTATAAATATTATAAAGTTAAAATATTATCAAGGTCTTATCCATATGGTGATAATGTTATAAGATTAGATAAAATGCAATTTTATAAAGCCGAGACAATTGCAACGACAACAACTCAAAGTTTAACGACATCTTATGTCTCCGTCGCCGATGGATTTTATAATATTGATAATTTAATTACTACCATAAATGCTAATAGTACATCAGCAAATGCTAAAATTGCCTTTGCCAAACAAAGTTATACTAATAAAATTATTATAAGTAATTCTGTGCCTATCCAAACTTTTACAAATCCCATACCTTATAATAATGACGCAGGGACTGTTACCGAAATACGAACGCTAATATTTCCTAATCTAACTACTGCAAATATGTACGGTTTTTATGACCGATTAGTGCCGATGGCAAATGCTCCTGTAATTAGCAATACTTATGTTAATATTATGAACTTCTCAAAAATTATTATCAGTACAGACCTAACTTTCACTAATAACACGCATAATGAAATATCAAATAACGGTAATGTTTATACTAACGGAATCGGTAACATAATAGATTGGGTTGACTCAGATCTGCCACCGATGACTTGTATAACTTATAAAAATGTTGAGAATACTGTTAATAAGATTGATAATCGTTTTATACCGGAGTTTAAGCTTATATTTTGTAATGAAAAGTCGTTGCCATTAGTTTTAGATAATTTTATAATTCGTTTGCAATTAATTAAATATAAAAAATAAAAATTAATATCTTATGGTTTATTAAAAGACTGAATGATAGATGAGAGATATACTAAGGGTAAAATATACATTATTAAGAATCGTAGCGATTCTTCAAAGGTGTATGTTGGCTCAACAATTGAAACTTTGGCAAGTAGGAAATCTAAACATAAACACGACTGTAAAAAATATAGCACTCGCTGTAATTTATATAAGTATATTAATGATAATAATTGGAGCGAATGGGAAATGACCTTATACGAAGCATATCCTTGTAATAATAAAAAGGAACTTGAACGGCGTGAATACCAAGTTATGGCTGAGTTTGGCGAAGTATTAAATAAAATTAGAGGTAGCGGGAGTGCGCATTTAACTTAAATTATTTTCTATGCGTATTATAGTATATACACAGATAAATGGCTCCTTTAACTTATACCGAGAGGGTTGAATTGCTTAAAAAGGCTCGTGAAGCTAAAAAAAATAAGAAATTAGCAAAATCAGCACCTGCCGAGCCTCTTCCCGAGGTTGAAGAAGAAATTGTTTTTGAAGAAGAACAAGAAGAAGTTGAGCCTCCTAAAAGAACTCGCTCAAAATCGGTTAAGCCAAAAAAGAGACCTGAACCTCGTACATTAGATATTAAAGAGCCTGAGAAAATGCCTGATTTTGTGGATAGTGAGCCGGAGGTCGAAGAGCAAATAATTTATAAACCCAAAGAGAAGAAAAAGAAGAAAATTATTAAAAGAATTATTATGGAAGCAAGTAGCGACGAAGAAGAAGTTGAGGTAATTGAAGAGCGTGTTAAAGCACCAAAAAAAGAGAAACCAGCCAAGAAAGAAATTGTCCCAATTCCTCCTACACCAGCTCCTGTACCTACCGCTAATCCATTTTTCAATTTTTAAAATGTTTGCTTATATTAGAATATTATTTATTAAATAATTATGCCCCCGAAAATGGATATGCCCGAAAAAAGAAAGGTCGGAAGACCTCGTAAGGAAGCAGGAGAAGGAACTGAAAAACAGCAAAAACAACGAGAATATATGAGAAAATATATGGCGAGTATTAATGAGGGTATCAAAGAATTAGCAAAAGACGAAGATGAATGCTTACAACACTTAGACCGCATTCTTAAAGAGAAAAAGAAGCTATTTGATGACCTTGATAAGGCAAACGCTCAGCTATTAGGATTACTTAATGAGAGACTAAAAAAACCTTAAAAATATTAAATATAAAATGAGTACATCTCTTGATTTATTTTGGAAATTATAAAAAACTTTTGAAAATTATAAAAATGTTGAGAGATGTACTCAAATTATAAAATCAAAAAAAGTTCTGAAAGACTCAGGGCAAACCAAAAATTGATGAAGTTATATATTTTTTTTTATTATCATATATTAGAATATGAATAATGATTGTGTAATCAACCCCAAGACAGGAAGAGCCGTTAAAATTGGAAGTGTTGCAGGAAAAAAAGTAATGAAAACTGACCCTACGCCCACTCACGATTGTGTCATCAACCCCAAGACTGGAAGAGCCGTTAAAAAGACAGGAGCTGTCGGTAAAAAGATAGTCGGTGCTTCTTCTACTATTACTCAGGCAGTTAAAATGAAAATCGCAAGAAAGACCGTTGAAAAAGCAAAAGAGGAAGCTAAACCTAAAACACCTCCGCCAGCACCAAAACCAGTACAGCAGTTTATTCCATATAAAAAATCAAACGAAACAAACGAAGAATGGTTAGAACGACTTTTAAAAGAAGTTATGAAAATCCCAAAAAATAACCGAATGAAGTGGGTTATGAACTTACCTAACACAAATCTTCCACAAGCATTTACCTATATGAAACTATTAGAAAAGAAAATTGGTAAAAAAATATGGGACGCTGATTAAAATATTATGGATGCTTATATGTATGTATTTTTTTTTATTTCATTATATTAGATGACGAATCACAAAGAGAAGCTACAAAAGTTGCTTGATAAAAGTGAATGTCTCGTACTTTTATGTAGTTCCGCGTGTAATTATTGGAGTTTCGTTAAGTTTTTGTTTAGTATTCCCCTCGTATTAACAAGTTCTGCTATGTGTATCATTAACAGTATAAGTGAAGACGCAAATGCCGTAAAAATCCCGAATATCGTCGTTAATGCCGTCAGCGTTTTAATCGTGAGTTTAAATAATTCCATTAAGGCAAGCGAAAAGGCAGAAAGTTTTAAAAAGTTAAGTCAGCAATTTATGTCGCTCACGCAGGAAATAGATGCTTTTGATGATGAGAATGTTATTACTACGGATAAGTATAGTATGCTAATCCTGAAATACGACAATTTATTGAACGATGTTGCTTTCGAAGAGATACCGACAAGATATAAAATAAGTGCGAGTAAGTCGTTTAGTGCTAATAATCGTGCTGTACCCATACAATTAAATGGTGTCATCGGCAATAATAATAATTATGAAATGGTCGTGAAAAAACCTGCAATTATTATGGAAAATATATAAGTAAATTGATATAAAGAATTAACAAGATATATATATAACTATTCGGGTTAATGGCTCCTGCTACTTTTAAAAGCGACGAAAGTAAAAAAGAGTTTTATGAAAAGAATAATAAAAAAATTATGGAAAGGTATTATACTGACCCTGAGTTCCGTAAAAAATTGTTAGATGCCCGAAACGCACACCACAAGTTATGTCGGGAACTTGGTACTGGTAAGTTTTCACCCGAAGGTATTGCGAGAGAAAAAGAATTGCGGAAAATTAGGTACCAGCGCAAAAAAGAGGAAAAACTCGCTCAAAAAGCTCTGGTAGTATAATTTTAAAAATTGATTTATTTTTGTTAAGTCTTGTTAATTGATATAAGAGTAATTTAATTATATATAATATTAGTAGAATGGTTTATAAAAAGGTATATCTGGCTTGTCTGTATAAACAAAAAAAACTTAAAATATTAGTTGATGTATGTGATGTAAGTTATAAAAAAGAGATTGCTTTGATGACCGTACCTGCCGAGAGTGTTAATGGTGGTCGTCAAGTTAAACCTTATTTGGATTCCGACCCTGTTATGTCTCCTGATTATACCGATGACGATTGGAAGGCAGATATACTTATAACTAAACAATTAATTCTCACCTGTTTTGCGGACGCAGGTATAACTCTCGCTGATATTCGCGCAATTAAAAGGAAATATAAAAGTAAAGATGGAATTAAGCATTCCGTCCATTATATCGTTGATAAAGTTAGAATGTCTGCTTGTAATATGCTGGGTATGTTTGGAAAACTTGGTATTAAAGGCTTTGACCCCGATGTTTATTCTAAAAATAGATTTCTTACGAGCATATATACTGATAAAAAAGCTGTTGGTAAAAAAGCAAAGGGTGTGCCTATGTTTATGCCTGATGGCGATGCCGATATTTCTAAATATCTCGTATCGTATATTGAAGAGGATTTCGTAGATTGGGATCTGAACTTTCAAGAAGCTCCTGTTAAAAAAGAGATTAAAAAAGAAGCTTCGGGTTTATTAAATGAGATTAATAAGACTTATGAGAATGCCGATCTGATTAAAGAGTTAGTTGGTTGCTTGTCGCAAAAAAGATCAGATAATTATGGCGATTGGTTAAATGTAGGTTTCTGCCTTTATTGTATCAGTCCCGAATGCCTACCTTTGTGGATTGAGTTTTCTAAAAAGAGCGATAAGTACGAAGAAGGCGTTTGTGATAAGGCGTGGAGCATAATGTCTAAAAAAGGTATGAGCATCGGTACTCTAAAATATTGGGCGAAGTTAGATAATCCATTAGCGTATGAAAAAGTTATTGATGAAAGTTTGGATAAATGTGTTGAGATTGTGTTAGGTAGTGATGGTTCTCATTATGATGTAGCTTATATTACTGCTAAAATTATGGCGGATAAAGTGGTTTATGATAGTAAAATGAAAATGTGGTTCTTTGTTGATGAAAAAACTAATATTTGGGAAAGCGAAAAACAAGGTATTAAAATGGTAAAAATATTAGCTGTTGATGTATGTCGTGTGTTTATGGAAGCAAGTCATAAATACGCTACAAAATCGTTAGAATGCGACCCGACATTTAAAGTTAGTTATGAAGAAAAATCTAAAAAATGTATAAGTATTGCTAAACAGCTTAAAAACGCATCGTTTCAAGATAGCATTAAAAGTTGCTGTAAATGTACTTTTATGAAAAATGATTTCTTTGAAAAGTTTATTGATAAAAAGATTGAATTGTTCGCATTCACTAATTGTGTTTTTGATTGTAATGATAAAAAGTTTAGACCTATTGAACCTACGGATTATATTATGACTACTACCGGTTATAATTATATTGTAAATGTACCTATATTTTATACTAATGAAATTATGAGGATTTTAACCTTAATACAACCTGACACCGAAAGAAGAGCGTATTTATTAGATGATTTATCTCTCCGTCTTTTTGGTAAAAACTTTTTACAATTATTCTCAATTTGGTCGGGTGTCGGTGCTAATGGTAAAGGTTTGTTAGTAGGATTATTGGATTTGATATTTGGTGATTATTTTGGAAAACTATCAAGTGATACTATTACCAAAGAAACTAAAAATGCTAATTCCACAAGCGAGTTTTCAAGAGTGTCCTCGTGCCGTACCGTGCTATTTGAAGAACCTAAAAAGAAATCTAAATTACAAACTGATATATTAAAAGAACATTCTGGCGATACTGCTATTAGAACACGAGGATTATTCCAAGAAAGCTATGAATATATCCCGCAATATGGTATGATTATTTGCTGTAATGATATTCCTGATTTAGAAGATAATGGAGGACACGCCATAGCGAGGCGTTTGAGAGTTATTAATTTTCCTACAAAGTTTTGTGAAAATCCTACAAAACCTAATGAAAAGAAATGTGATAGTACTCTTAATGAAAAATTAATGAATGATGAAAATTACAGAAATGCCTTTATTAAAATATTAATTGATAATTGGAAACAAAAAGATTTGAAAAATAACTTTATAACTCCTAAATGTATCCTTGATGATAGTATGAAATATATTCAAGATTGTAATTATGTTAAAAGGTTTCTTGATGATGGTTATGAATACAGCGAATATGATAAAACTAATAATCCTAATGCTAAAATACAAAGTAGTAAATTATTTAGTGATTTTAAGTGTTATTGTACTACTACTGGTATTGATGCTAAAATGAGCGATAAAGATTTTAAACCCCTTGTTGAAGCTCAGGGATTTCCTTGTAAAAAGAACAACATTATGTATTATATGAATATTATGAAGAAACCTGAAATTGAAGATGACGAATAATTGAAAGTATCGGTGGTAAGTCAAGGATATGGACGGGAGGACGGGAGGCAGACCCCCCTATTTTCTTTACCCCCCCCCCTCCCTATGCAAAGGAATGGAATCTGCCTCCCTGCCTCCCGTCCTCCCGTCCCTTCCTCCCTGTCTTACTACTACTAATAAAATATACTACTAATATAATATAAAAATTGATATATAATATAATATAATTATAATAATAAGATGAGTGAAGATAAGAAGACATATCGTGAGTACACAGCATATCCTGAAAAATACAAAGGTTGTTATTGGGGTAATTTTGCTTCAATCCCTGAAACCCATATTGTGGAAAATCGCAATAGGTTTATTACAGATTATGATATAAAAAAGAATGTTAAGCGTACTAAGAAGTATTATAATAAGGCAAATAAAATTATTAAAGATTTTAAAAACGAGCTATATTTAGACCATTATGAACTGTACTCTCTTAATAATAGTGAAAATCTTTTAGCAGTAATTAGTCCATATAGTGGTGCAGACCGTGAAATACGAGATAAAATTATTGCCGATGGTTGGACTGAAATATACCCTATATATGGTAATGGGGCAGTATCATTCATTTTATATGTATAAACACATATAAGCGTTTCTTGTTAATTAAATAAAATGAAGGCGGAAGAAACCAAGTTTAATGAGGAGGAGAAGAAGAGATTAGTAGGCATCGTAAGCTTTGTCAAGTGTAATATATGTCGCAATAATTATATTCCAGATGACAAAGATGTATCATTAAATGGTAATTTTTATTATAAGAATTGCAAGATATGTCGTAGAAGACGAATGGAAATGAAAAAAAAATCATTAAATAACCAGAAATAATATAACTTTTTTTTTTATTTGCTAATATTAGATATGGATAAAAAATACAAGGCAATAAAAACCCTAAACCAATTAGATTTGAGTCGGTCAGCTCGGTCAAGCTTAAGTTCGGCAAAATCAACATTTTCAACAAAATCACAAGAGAATAGATTTAATGAAGCGTATGCTAAGGATTTTTCAATAACACCGCCAAAAAAAGATTTTTTACAACCAAAGAAGTCATCGCCAAAAGACCCACTTTCAAAAAAATTATCAGCTATTAATATTAAACCAAAATCAGCGTCGCCTCCAAAATCAGCGTCCCGACCAAAATCAGCGTCGCCTCCAAAAACAGACTCAGACAAAGTATTAAACCCTTTAACCGGACGATTAGTAAGCCTTGCCTATTACAACAAACTGGTTAAAAGCGGTGCTTTATCAACCACAAACGCAAAAACAGACTCAATTAAAAAAGACTCAGGTAAAGTATTAAACCCTTTAACGGGGAAATTAGTAAGCCTTGCCTATTACAACAAACTGGTTAAAAGCGGTGCTTTATCAACCACAAGCGCAAAAAAGGAATCTCCAAAAAAGGAGTTCTCGTGGTCGCCACCTCCACCAGTTAAAATATCCTTAAAGCCTCAAACATTTAAAAGAGAACCAAATACAAAAGCGTGGGATTATTATACAAAAGCGTTAGAATTAAGAAATATATTTAGAAAAGATAAAACAGATAAACAACAAAAATTAATAGATGATGTATTATATAATATAATAATATTACTTAACAGAAATAAAGGAGATTTTTACGAACAAGAGGAATTACCGTCATTAGTTCAAGAAGTATTCCAAGAATATTATTACAAAGGTGAAGATAAGTATAATGAGAGATATTCTCAATTCGCAATCGTACAAAACGGCGAAGCAGATTATACAACATTTGAAGGACAATTAGACAATTTAGTTAGTACAATATATGAAGGAGAAGAAGCAAAAAAATAAAATATTTAATAATATTAGATATGGATAAAAAATATAACGCAATAAAAACCCTAAGTCAATTAGATCTGAGTCGGACAGCTCGTTCATCACTAAGCTCAATATCGGGTAAGAGTGATTTTTCAAATGCTTCTGCTGAAAAAAGATTTAATGAAGCGTATGCTAAGGATTTTTCAATAACACCGCCTGTACCAAAAGCTCCTATAAAATTAGCTCCGCTTAAAAACAAGCCAAAAGCCCTTATAAAATTAGCTCCGCTTAAAAACAAGCCAAAAACACCGAAACCAGCGACACCGAAACCAGCGACACCGAAACCAGCGACACCTTATTCAAATCGCAACCCTCGGCAAAAATCCGTTGAGCCACAAACATCAGCTGACAGCTTACACTTAGGTGATTGGGAACCACAAACACCAGCTCGTGCCTCTTGGAATGTTCCTTGGCGCAAACCTATTTCTTGGACTGAGGCAGAGGAGACGCTCAATAAAGATAAGGAAAGTAAGTTATTAAATAAAGCGATGAAAGCAAAAGATTATGAAACCGTAGCTAAAATACTTTCAAAAAAGCCACAAATGAAAAGCACAGATGTAATGACACCGCAAAGATTAGTAGATGAAGTTATAAAAACTGAACCAATTAATATAAACTTTTTTGCACCTCCATCGCCTTTATCATTACCAAAATCAGAAAAATATGGTTCTAAAGACGACGAGATAGACCCAGAATATTCTTTTTTATTTAACAAAAATACACCCACCGACTTAAAATATAAAAAGAAACAATTAAAAGCCCAAGCGGAAGATTTTTCACCGACAGCTTATGTAGCAAATGAAGTAATCGGCGACCCTTACGGCAAATATGATGACCCTAAAAGATTATTGAAAGCCAAAGCCTTAATTGACGAAAGACTAAGAAGATGGGTTGGAAGAAAAGACCCAAATATGCCTGCGAAATATAGTGATGAGGGTGATACGACAGCCGGTTATAACCAAGATTATTTTGATATAACCCCTGTATCAACGCCAAATGACAAATCAAAATCTAAAACTCCTGTTCCACCAGCAACACCGCCAAAAAAGAGAGGCAGACCAAAAGGTGCGTTAAATAAACCTAAATAACCCTTTAATAATCTTCGTATTCTTCAATTATCAAGTTAATATGTAGTTCAATTGGTGCGAGTGATTTCACAAGACCACCTCCTGCTTCATTATAAACTTCAAGGCGAAAATTAACAATATCTTGTTCTGCTAATTCTAATGAATACAATCCATTTTGAATGGTATATTTAGTATCAAAGTTAAACATAGCAATAGTAGGAACCCCGATATTATCGCTATTATAATAACTATCTTGATTATATTTAACATCAAGTAATTTAATTACCCAATTATGTCCGGTTGCTTGTTGATGTTGCGCACCACTTAGCGTAATGCTATTAACTTTTAAATAACTCTTATTTCTTACTTGTATCAAGGGTAATTTTTGAAACTTGAAAACTCTTCTTAATGCGTCGCTTTCACCATTAGCAACGGTACAATCTACGGTATTTAACCAAATACTTTTACATTTTTTAACTCTTGTTATTTCCATTAATTATCTCCTATATAACAGCAATATATTTTTTTTTAGATAAAAATAGGGCAATACTAAAATTGTCCCCTGTCGCTGTTAAACCTAACGCTTCATCTAAACTTTCAATTGTCAATTTAATATTTAATAAAATCTGCGGTGGTAATGTAAGCAAATAATTAACATCTTTTAACTTTGTAATAGGTTGATAATTATGTTGTAAAAATGCTATTCTTGGTGCGTATATTCCATCGCTATTAAAATAATCATTAGGTTTATGCTGTATATTATCAATTCTAACTTTATATTTGCGACCCATACTTGGTTCTGTAAGCACCCTGATTTGCGTTGCTCCTGTTGTAAAGTTAGTTGCTTTTCCCCATACAAAATTAGAACCTAATGTTTGATGCGTTAAAGACCCAGCACCAATCGCCCAAAATGGAGGCGAGGGTTGAAAATAGATTGTAAATATACCATTAAAATAATTCATATTATAATTAGTCGTAACTGAAAGCAATCTCGCTTGTTTAACCCCAGCGTTGTCATACACTTCAAATATTAGTGTATTAGTTACTTCTTGCGAATTAAAAATATATATTCCGTACGAAGTATTCCCCCAATCACTATTATTATTACTAACAAACATATCTTGAATAAGGGGAGCAGATACTACACGAGCTTGAGTGGTATATGTAGTATCAATTAACAATTCTTTTACTTGTAATACATAATCTTCATTTAATACAATTGGTTTTTTTAAAAAGAAGGTATAATCTTTTTTATCAGTACTAACTATATCGGCGTCGTTGCTATTTAATCTAATTATTTTATAATCCATCTAATATAAGCTAATAATTTTATTTTCTACGCCTTTTAACGAGTGAAAACGAATGCTCTAATAATCTATGAGCGTCAGGAGCATTATCTTTTCTAACAGCGTCAATCTCGTTAGGTATTCTCATATCATAAACATATTCTCGTTCTTCTCGTGGGCGACTCTCGTTATGGTGGATTAACTTATCAGTTGCGTGAGGTTCAAAGAATGACATCTCTTTATGCGTAGGGTTGAAGTTATACAAATCATTAAAAACAGCTACGGTTGGATTAATCTGATTTAATGGTTGTAATTTATAATCCTTTGTATGATAATGCCCTGCTATTTCGGGAATGACCGGATAATTAATTCTTTTTTCAGTATATATTGTTTGTCTTGCGAAAGGCAGATGAAAACTGTTGCCTTTAATATCATCAAGCTGTCCTGTCGGTAGGTGTTCTTTAAAATCAAATCCTAATTGCGTAGTATTCTTGTTCCCAATACCAGAGCTAATCCCGCCAATATTCATATCTACTAATAGCAGAGAATAAAAAAATGATAGGTTATGAATTATTTATATAATATGATTTGTTATATTTATAAGTTGATTAAAAAAGATGCCCTTACCGATGATATGGTATATATTGGTAGTACAATTAGACCAAAACATAGGTTAGAAACTCATATAGGAAAACATAATAATCCTAATATTTCTAAAAGTTATAATTGTAAATTATATAAATATATTAGGGAAAATGGTGGATTTGATGAATGGGAAATGGTAATATTAGATAAGTTTGAAATATTTAACGATAAATGTAAAAAAAGGGATAATTATGAAAATAAGTTTATTATAGCATACGATGCTATTAATAAATTAAATAGTGAAAAAGTCGGTTCTAATTGGAAAGAAAACTGGAGAGAATTAAGAAAAGCAGACGATACTTGGTTTGAGCGTAGTTTTAAATATACAAAAACTTATAAAGATAAAAATAGGGAAAAAATAAATGAAAAAAAGCGTGAAAAAATACCTTGTGATGTATGCGGAACTCTTATTTGTAAAAGTGGTATGGCGAGGCATAAGAAAAGATTTAATTGTATATAAAAATACCTTACCATAATGATAAGGTAAAATACTCATTCTATGAAAATAGATCGACCCGCCTTGATATGTAGGACACGAGACAACTTCGCTATAATTACAGGGACTACTGCGGTTACATTGGTAGTACCATCAAACGAGCATTTCCAATTAATAGCACAGGAGCTTCCAGATGAGCTGAGTCCTGAGATATAAAAGGAGTCTTTGTCAATTAGTTCAAGGGATTGTATATGAACGCCATAATATTTATAAAAATGGTGAATTGATAGGATTTCTGGTCGGAAACCGTTAGCGCTAATATCAATATTTTCGTAATTCAAAGCGAGTAAGTTATTTTGGAAAACTTCATATTTATCCAGAGCGCCCCAGTTAAGAGCTTTGTTATTGATAGAAAACTGGCTTGTGTCAAGATGAGCCAAATTGCGTACCATATTTTTGGTGGAGAAGAAAGCATCACCGTCGCCAGTATTAGGGATAGGATTACCGAGATACTCTGCGAGTGAGAAAGAATCAGTACCTGTTACACTGGCTAATACTTTATTAGCAACCATTTTTGAAACGGTGGTTGATTGAGGGAATCGGCAAGTACCAATTAGGTGGTCTATGCTTCCGGCTGAAATGTAGGTATTTACCGATACTCCTGTCTTTTTTGATACTTCGGCGAATGAAGTATAAACATAATCGTTAAAGCCGATTTTTAGGTCTTTGTCGTTAATTGAGTTATAATAAGTATCGTCGGAGAATGACAGGGCTTCCATAGTCATATAAGTTTCAGTAATTTCATAAGTAGCACCAGTAAAAACAGTAACATTTTCACAAGCGCCGAGAACATCAGCTGGATTAGCCCATTCAACACTTACAATTATCTCTCCTGTCTTATCCGTACTTAGGATTTTTGTCGAAGCAGAACCGAGCAGACCCATAAAATTGTTGATACAAAATCGCAAATCAGTTTGAACGGCATTAGCGTTAAGGAATGACTCAGTACCAGCAATAACAGTATCCGTAGTTGAGGTAGGAGTAGCCTGAGACCAAAGGATTGTATTATCAGTCCATTCGCCACCGATACATTTTGACGGAGCTTTGTTATTTAAATCATTATAGGTGTTATATATAAAGTTATAATCTTGGATTATTTGAGCGGAAACATTATTAATCTGAACGCTAAGTCGCTTAACAAAAGTACTGGAATAACGAGCAGGAATACATTTAATTGTTTTAATATCAACAGAAAACCAAAGGTTGAGAGAATCCAAATTGATTAGCGCACCAATCGGCAAGCGATAGTTGGTAATATTGGACGGAGCGATTCCTGTTGGACGGTCGGCTGAAACTTTAATCAGTTGCTTACTCATAGACCCTTGAAGCTTTGAAAGCTGGTAAAAAAACTCACGAGGATAATTGGCGGATATTCCGTCAAACATACTTATATCTTATCTACTAAGGAGAGAGAAAATAATTTTAGACAATTTTGAGATAAATAAAATATAATAATATATTAGAATGAGTTGGTACAATAATCAAAATGAAGGATTTATTGATGCTACGCAAGAATTACAAAGTGGCGGTGGAGGAGCATCTCAAACCGAATTAGATGATATAACCGATGATTTAACTGACTTAAAAGAAGTATTTAAAGCAAAAGTATTAAACATACAAAACGGTTCTCTTGATACTATAATTGTTAATAATACTGCTAATTCAAGGATATTTTTACAAAATAACAACAGCGAACCGAAAATAAAAGTTGAAGGCGGAAAGTTATATCTTTACTATGATTATGACTTTACGAACGCCCCTACAATACCTGCTGGTTGGACTGATATATTATCATACGCCATAGCAAATAGGCAAACTTTATTGGTTCAAGCGGTTGATTTACTTGCGATTGATACATATCTATTTTCACCATTACCATTAAATCTTCCAGCAAAATTAATAGCAATTGACGAAGAGATTTTATTAAACTCAGGTTTAATAGCATCGCTACAAACAAGAACTTTTAATCTTGAAGGAGAAGTCGCACAATTGATTGCGAGATATTATTTTCAACGAGGAGGTGCTGTAATGCCTGATAATACAGATGGTATTACTAATATGGCAGAAGCGATGAGTACTGTAAGAGAAAGATTAAGAGTTAGTCGTCAAGATTATATTAACTTTTGTAATTCGCTTACTGGCGATATCGCAGGACAAGCAGGACAACAAGCAGTTGCGAACTTATCTCGTTCAACATTAGAAATCGTAAGTGCTGGCGGTGCTTTTGCTTATCAATTATTTCAAAATATATTTGTTGGTTTTGGTATTGCTGGCGTCGCTTTGACTTGGTGGTATTTAGATAGTCAAAAAGATAGGATAAATATTGAAAAAGAAGCAAAACTTATAATAACCTATGAGAAACTTTTAACAAATGAGAACTCTAATAATATTGATACAATCCATTTAGCAGGGTTGGCGATATATGCTGGAAACAATTTATTAGGGAATGATGGGACATACACGCCTACAATTAGCAACGGAGGCAAGTTAGAGATTAAAATTATAAATGGGTCAGCAGTTATAACAAGCGTAATTGATATAGGACTGCCTACATTAATTGTGGGACAAATAATTAGTATTCCAAAAACTGCTTTGGGCGGTGTTAATACAGGGACATTAGATATACAAATTATATCTCTTGTATCAGCACGACAAGCAATTAGAGATGCTCTTGAAGCAACAAAGACTGAAAGAGAAAACGTACAAAACCGCCGAAGATTACGAGATGGCGTGATAAATAAAAATGAGTTCGGCGATGGATTAACAATTGCTTATAATTCAAGCATTACTAATGCTGAAACTGGTGAGGTATTACAAGTACCTACGATTAAACTCAATTTAAACTCGGCACAATTAGAAACGATTAATGGAGTGTTAAATATTAAGAAATATGTTAATGAAGATGATATTACAACAATTAATGGAAATATCGCCACAATAGATGGAGAGATAGTAGATATTAATCAAAGTTTAGAAAGAGTTTATAAAGTTATATTGCCTATTGGTGCTACGATGACGAGTGATTATAAACTCAATTTAGGATACAAAGAAATATTTACAGGTTTTCCATACGACCTTATTATGTTGGCGATTAAAAAAGAAACTTACACAACCTTTACGTCTGCTAACTATAATTATGATTATCTTGGTTATTTTCCAAATATGAACCGCTTATCACAATTAGGAGATATTAAAGTTATTAGCGATAGCACACTAACCATTAATACCTCCCAGCATTTTACTAAGGGGTTTTTATATATGAAGAATACTAACGAATTAAAAACATTTAATTTAAACCGCAAGTTTGAGTTTGTAAGTTTTTTAAAGTTTGTTAGTTTTAATAATAACGTTACAGATTATCATCTCATACAAACTGCTGTTGATTTAGGTCAAGGGTTTATTGAAATAGATTATACTAAGTTTTCATTATACATTAGAAACCGACGATTTAAAATAAAACACCCAGCTGTCGTGGAATATCAAATATACACCCCAAGCAATAATAATAATATAACTGACAAACTTATAACACCAAACAATTATGTTATATTAGAACCTTATACTATTGGTGGAACAATTTATAATGATAATATTAGAATAGGTGAGCAGTATATTGCAGGAAACCCAAATGATTTTCAGTATGATTTAAGAATGATAAATGTTCCTTATAAAATAAATAATAATACTCAGTATATTAATACGCCGACAGGATTAATAAAATCTGTTAATTCAAATGATACAAGCACTCCAACTAATGACAGCAGATATATTCAAATGTATCTTAATCA
>Ga0209354_10000384_pt1 | contig 20944 bp, 24 predicted proteins | sample LauGreSpBDMM15DD_2_FD_187562 | JGI IMG/M metagenome (GOLD analysis project Ga0209354, IMG submission 187562) | Freshwater lake microbial communities from Lake Michigan, USA - Sp13.BD.MM15.DD (SPAdes) (version 2) | ecosystem: Environmental > Aquatic > Freshwater > Lake | place: Lake Michigan...
GTTCACAATTAACGTCTTTATAGCCAGAGCCACCACTTAAGCCAAACAATGTACTAGATACAGAACCAGTAACAGGAACAATACAAACGTCTTGGCTAAAAGCACTTATAGAAGGGCTAATGGCACTAGGTGGTGGTTGACCTTTATAGTTAATAGTAGTAGTATCAGCGTGTGCAGTATGAACCATAAATAAAACAAGTAAAACAATAATTGTCCAACTAAATATTTTAGAAAATGTTTTCATGTTACATAAATTTATGAGTTAATAGAAATACAATCACAAAACCTGCTGTTCCTAAAAGGATTTGTTCTAAACGTTTGAGTCTTGCATTTATTTGTTCATAGCGTAAAGCACATACTTCTTCGTGTGTACTCAATCTTGATTCTACGTCTGACTTCACCATCTTATCCTTTCGGAGCATTATATAAGTTTATAGGGGGTAGGTATAAATCGTGCCATTCAATCATAAAAGACTCTTGTAGTCTTCAGGATTGGTCATGTACGGTGCTAATAGTCCAGCAGCATTTATAAAATTTGTTGGTGCAGTAGTACCTACTATTGGATTCAATTTTAATGCTTGAGGTAAAGAATCAAAAGGAGTAAGTTGAACACCAGAATATGGTTGACCGCCAGTTTTAATGGCATCAATTACATTTTGCAAGTTTTGTTTACCTAGTTGACCAGCAACTCTTCTAGATATTGCTTTAGATGCAGGAACTACATTAGCACCAAGAATTGCACCAGCTGGACCACCAACTTTTAAACCAATTAAAGCTGGAAGGCTTAAAGATGCTACATTTTGCCCTTGTAGTATTGATCCTTGTAATGGTCTACCAAAAGCTCTCAATGCGTTTTCAATCTTACCGCCTTTAGCGGCATCTTCAATAGCCTTAACTTCTTCAGCACTAAATCCACGAAGTTTGTTTTTGTTAGTAGCTAGGTTCTTAAATTCGGATCTTAATTTTGTAGAAAATGCAACATCATCAAACGGATCACTAGCTCTTATGCCAGCATTTTTATAAATCTCATCTAACAACTCTGATTTTCTAGATTGTTTCCATAGGTTTCTAGCTTGTGGAACTAATTTAATAGCTTCTAAATCACCTTTAACTGGAGCAACAAGTTTTGTTGCATCTAAACTTTCAACAAATTCATCTAATTGCTCTACAATTTTTCCAGAAAAATTTCTGTCTGATTTTTCACTAGCCATTTTAAGTTCAGATATACTTGATCTTAAATCTTGCATTTTTTGCAATGTTATAGGAGCATCTCTAGCTTCATCTAATTCTTTAAAAACATCTACAATTTTAGGGTTTCTAGCTTCACGAACTTTAACCCCAATAGTTGATTTTACATTATTTACAAAGTTATTATATGGATCTGCTTTAATAACAACACCAGCATCATCTATTTGTTTATATAGTTGAGAAGCTTGTGCTTTTATATCTGAAGCAAGAGGGACTTTAGCTTTTGTTCTAAAACCAATATTAGCTGGACCAGTAATAGGTGTAGGTGCTATTTTTGATGCTTCTACTGCAGTTTGTAGACCTTCTAGAATTTGAGGAGCAACTTGACCACGAGGTTGGTATGTAAGTGCTTGTTGAACTTGTTGTGCAGTTTTTTCAGCAGTACCTTTACCAAAGTCACCAGTTAAAACTTCTTTACCAACACCAGCAACATTACCTAGAAGTTGACTAATAACTCCTGTGCCAGCAGATAAAGCAGCCTCACCAACACCTAATGCTTTTTGACCGACAGATGATTGTGGAGGTTGACTAAAGTTTTGTTGTGCATAAGCTAATACTTCAGCTTGAGATGCACCTTCTGGTGCTGTTACTTCAAATAATCTTCCGTCTGGAGCAGTAATTTCAAATCTAGGCATTATCTAATCTCCCTAATTCCCCAGTTTCCTTTTGCACCAGATGGGCTATTTAATGGAACATCTTTAGCGGATGTTGGTGCTTTATAAGAGCCACGTTCATATTTATTTTCTATAATAAACTCTGCTGGTCTATATGTTCTATTATAAGCATTAGAAATACGTTTTTCAGTCGTATCCATTTCTTTGTCTAATCTTTCTAATTCAGCAACAATATCTTTAAACTTTTTCTTTTGTTGTAAGGATGATTGTAAATTTTCAAATCTAGAACCTTCTTTTTCTGTTACGTTACCAACTGCAGCACCAGTTTGAGAAGCACTTCTCATTTCTGTAATACCTTGTACAAACAATTGATTTTTAAGTGTCTCTAATTCTGCAGCAGCACTTGCAGCTTCAGTATCAGGAATATAAGATTTAAGAACGCCATCTGGACCAAAAGCCTTGCTTAAATTAGGATTGTCTAAAAGCCGTCTTGCAGTATTTTGTATTCTTCTTGTAGCATTTAAACTATACTCTGTAGCTGCAGTAGCTTTAGGTTGTTCAATAAGAAGTTGTTCTTTGTTCTTTGGTGAAATAGCAGAACTTTCAATAAGAGGAATAGCAGCTTTAACTTCTTTTTCAGGTTGTTTAAATCCAGTAGATGGCTTACCTGCAGGGGTAGGTGCTGGGGTACTTGTAGGTTGACCTTGAGGTTGACCTTGAGGCATACCTGTAGGTGACAATGTATTTAAAAATGTTTCTTTTGTAGTAATTGGACCAAATTTAATACCAGTATCAAATGTAGTTTTTGCACGATTAACTTCTTCTTTTGCAGCATCTGCAGATGTAGGTAATTGACTATAAACACTAAAGTCTTTAAAGTCTTTATCTGTCCATTGGTTAGGTGATTTATTAATGCTTCTAGCAAATATATTAAGTTCTTTATTAAATAAAGGATCTATGTTTGCTATAGCTTTTACACCTTCAGTTTGGTCTGCTAAAATTAAATCTTGGAATTGTGGGTATTTATTAATTAATCCTAAAGCACCAACTTCTTTTCTTTGCAATCCTTTTAATTCAAATTGACCTTTTTGAATATCTTGCATCATTTTAGATAATTCAGTTTGAGTCATAAAGTTTTTAGTTGCTGTATCTATAGGAGCTTGTCTACCTGCAGAAGCACCTGTAAATCCACCTAAAGCAGCACCAGCAACACCTTTGTTCCAGTTGGAAGCAAGACCAGTAGCTAAACCAAGACCAGTGCCAATAAGTTGTTGTGTCTTAAGTCTTTCTTGTTCTTCTGGAGATAAAAGACCTGCAACAGGGCTTTGTCTTGTAAGAAATAATGTATCTAATAAACCTTGAAAATTATCTGCCATGATTATCCTATCCTTTTAACTTGTAAAAGATTGCCAGCCATTGGACCAGATTGACCTTGCCTAATTGGTGGAGCTGATGCAATAGCATTTTTTAATCTTTCTTGATTTGCCATTTCATTTTGTTGTCTAATATTTAAAAGTGATTGCCCACCACCTAATACAGTCATTGGATTTTGTTGAGCATATGACATAGTATTAGAACCTAGATCAGAAAGTCTTTCTCCGAATGTTAAAGGTGTATCTACAGCCATTCTTCTAGGGTCTACTGCAAATGGATTTTGTTCTGTAACAAATTTATTAGCAAACATTTGGTCTGATGAAGACAAAGATTTTCCAAAACTTAAACCATCGTCAGTAAAATTAGCAGTTGGGTAAAAATCTTTAAATGCAATTTGATTGTTTGGTGGTAAATTAGTGCCACTAAAACCTTGAGATACCATATCATCAATTAGGTTTGGATTTGCAATAATATCATCTGCATTATTTACAGCTTGAGTCATAAGCGGTTTTAGTTGAAGACCACTACTAACTCCGCCAATTCCAGCACTACCTGTTTGACCTAATGCAGCATAACCACCAGAGCCTAAACTAGGAGCAGCAGAAGGTAATGCACTTTTGAAGCCTGAAAATAAATTACCGCCAGCACCACCAGCACCACCTAAAATACCGCCAGTAGCACCTCCTAGTAATGCACCTGTAATAGGGCTGTTACCAGTTGCAGCAGAGCCTACAGCTCCGATAGCTGCTGGAATTAAAATTTCAGGACCAAGAGATGGTTGTAAAAAGTTTTTAATAATCCATACAGGATTAAAATACTTAAACATTATTTGCCTACCTTTCCTACTACATAGCAAATAGGCTCAAGAATAAATCTGTAAATCATACCAATATTATCTCTGTTTTTACCTCTTTTTTGTTTCCATATATCAGCAGTCCTATGTCTTGCGATATGCTCTAAAACACCCCTTAAAATGCGTTGTAGGGCATTCTTTTGACCACTCTTATAAGCATAGTTTACTAATGGTAAGAATAGAGTGTGATAACCTTTTTCGTATGCTGGATCTAAATCTTTAGATTGAGCTAACCAAATAGCGTTACGGAAACTACCAAAGCCATATTCAGCATTCATAGCTGTACATACAATCTTACCACCACCTGATTGAGTAGTTTTAGTAACTTGACCAACTGGAGCACCGTATGCAGCACCCAAGTAAGCTTGTAGTTTTGTGTATGGTTTGTTTTGTTCAAATTCGTATCTAGCAATTTGATCTTCAAGAGCTTTTTGTGAGTAGTCTTCTCTAACTTGACCAACATTCATAAGTTGGTTAATATCTTGGTATCTAGCTTGAGCTAGTTGAGGAGCTTGTAATGCAGCAGCTTCTTGTCTAGCACGTTCATTAGCATAGTTTTGATAAGCAAGTTCACCCGCTTTGCCAGTCAAAGTTGTAGCTAAAGTTCCAGCAGCTCTATTTTGTAAGTCTGCAGATACATTAGAACCATAACGACCAGCCATAGATGCTGAACCTTGAGCTTGTTTAATAGCATCGTTATAAGCTTGTGTAGCTGTTTGAACAGCTGGTTGCATAGCAGCTTGGAAATATGGGTTAGCACCTAAATATTGACCTTGTACAGTACCTAATTGTTGATTAAGTGCTGCACTTGTGAGAGGGCTTCCTGCTCTTGCTTGTGCTTCAGCTTGTGCTAATGCAGATTCTGTTTGAGCAGATGGGCTAACATATGTTTGACCAGCAAAGTATTCAGGTGTAGTAGTTTGATATAAGTTTTTAGCTTCACCTAAACCATATTCTACAAATGGTCTTACAGTAGGATCTAATTCGCTTTTGGTTTCAGATGTACCCCCACCTGAACCTCCACCACCATAAAATGTAAATGACTGTACTAATTCTTGTACCCAATTGTGTAACTTAAACATATCTAGTTCCTTAAAGTGTATATTCCCATGTTTGAGGTTTAAAACCCATCTGCCTTGCTTTACGCTCCCATCCACGTCTTTCGGAGTTAAACGTAACTTTAGTTTTACCGCCTTGTTTTGCTATTTGTTGAATCTCTTGAAATGCTTGCATAAAGAGTGCCTCATCATTAATTAATGACCATGCAGCCCAAACATGAAGCCTGTTTCCGATTGGTTGAAGTACTACGAATCCTACTGGTTTATTGTCTATTATTCCCATAAACAACATAGAACGTTGCTCATAGCAATCACAATATACATCTTCTGGTATATACTCGGTATGACCTTTAGACCTGACTATTTCTAATCCGTGTCTAATGTATTCCCAATGTTGACGTAAATTATCTTTAGGTATGTAATGTAATATCATCCTACTATTATATAACGATAATTCCTTGAAACACCATGACTGCCATGATGGACTGTGCAAGAACCTTGTGTAAATGTATCAAAGTAAATGTCTTTAAGTTCTGCTGCAGAGTTTAAGTCTAATGGCATAAATAAGATGACCGAGTTAAACCCTATACGTTCATTATTAAGTGTAGTAGTTGTTGTGCTTGTTGCTGTGGAAAACTCACCTGTATTATTGCTTTTACCTTCTACAAGGTTATTTACAATTTCTGCAACCTGTCTTGGATCGCCACCTGTCCAAGCAAGTTTACGGTACATATCACTACGAGCCATTATCTATTTCCTTGCTCTGTGTAATCCAAGTCTATTCCAATAGCTGAAAACCAGTTAGCACCTGTAGGGGTAAGACTTACTCTATGATAACGACCTGCACTTCGTACTGGACATCTGTTTTCTGAACTTGCTGATATTGGAGTTGAATATGTAATGGTATCATCTAACATACGTCTAGAAGCCACAGAAACGTCTGCAGATCCACTATCTACAGAAGGTCTAATAAGGGTAAGCACAGAGTTATAACCATACTCTAAATCGTTTGTAGTAATAGTAGCTGTTGCTGGTAATCCTGTAAATGTAATAATTCTAGTATCACGAACACCACCAAATAAGAATTTACCACCAGCATAAAGTCTATCGTCTAGTGTTGTAGCAAGAGTATCTATAGTTCTGGTTGCTGCAGCAGAGGCTGCCATATCTATAGCAACACCTGTACCTGAACCTACACCTGTAGCTGTAAATAATACACCTACAGTATTAGCTACTGCACCAATAAGTGTATAGTTTGTTGTGCCTACACTTCTAATTGTGTATGATTTACCTATTACAAAAGAACCTGCTGTTACATTATAAGCTGTATCTATACCGTCTAAAGTTGTACCTGTGGTAGCTAATGTTGATAGATAATCTACGTCTGTATCAGCTTCACACCATTTTTGTGTTTCAAAGTTATAGATAAGTAAAGCTCTGTTACCTGAAACTGTTGTGTAGTTCCAAATAACTAAATTACGTTCTGGATCTACTGCTGCTGAAATAGAATCAATATCGCCAATGTTAGCGTTACTAAAAAAGTATCTGTCTACCTTTTCTGAACCAATACCTGTAACTTGTTGACCATTACATGAGTAGAAACCATCATCTGATAAGAAGTATGTTATGCCACCATATTGAGCAATAGATCCACCTTCTATACATCCTACGTTACGAGAGATGGTGTCAAACTGAAAGAATAATGGTGAGCCAATATATGACATACGCACAATGGCTTTTTCTAAAAATATAATACCAAATTCTCCACCTGTAATACCTGTTATGTCACCACCGTCTGGAAGTTCTTGGAAATCTGATTGTGATGCACCACCAGCTGTCCAATCTGTAGGATCGTTAATATCTGACCAGTTTACTCTTGATGGATTTGAGCCAGCACCTATATTAGCACCTACTACAAAGTCACGAACTACTGTAATGTATTTAGCTACTGGAGCTGCGGCTGCTAAATCTGCAAAGTCTGTAGATGAATTTACATCAAAATATTGTATTTTTTCAGAGCCATTAGAAGCTAACGCATAGTCACCAAACTGCACAAATTGCCATCTATTAATACCTGTATATCCACCAGCTTTAGACACATCTTCCATAGTTAAGTCTGTAGCAGATACTTTAAATAATTTGGTAAAACCGCCTGCAAATATAGATACGTCTGCATTTACTTTAGCTGCAAAACAGTTAGTAAGGTTTTCTGTAGCTACACCTGAATAATTTACTGGTGATTTAAATGGACCATATCCTACAGCTAATGGAATAACGTTATTAGCTTCTGATACTGTATCTAAAATGCTAGGTTGGTCTGGTAACCATTCTTTAAATGCTATACGTTGTGTAGGCATTATTAAGCCTTCATAATGTAGCAAAGTGCATAGTATGGAGGTAAGTTAGCATTAGTGCCACTTGCACCTTCAGTAGAAATAGTTGCTGTATGAGTATGAGAGCCATCAAAACTAATATTTCTACCAGCTCTAGATTCGCCTCCATCACCATCTACTTGAATATTTGTTTGTGAGAATACTCCTGTAGTACTACCATGAGTATCACCAGCAGTATATTGATTGGTAATTGTTCCTGTAAGTGAAGTTGTTGCAACTGTTGCAGTATGATTATGAGATACGACTATAGCATTTGCACTACCACCTGTTGCACCTACAGCATAAGTAGATGTAGCACCTACTACAAAACGGTTGCGTAAGTCTGGTGTAGAGTTAGAACCATCACATAATAACCATCCACTAGGGATAGTTGCTGAAGAACCTGACCATAGCATAATCATACCAGCTACAAAAGTAGCTCCCCATGTAGGTGTATTACCAGAACCTGCTGATAGCAATACTTGACCAGAAGTTCCTGCAGATCCATCTAATGTTACACCACCTGTAACTGCTAATGTTCCTGAAGATGTTAAAGTTCCAGCAACTGTAAAACCATCACCAGAACTACCTGCTTGTTGGTCTTTTAATTGAGCCATTAAGCTACGGATAGCATTGTTTAGGTTAGCTGGTGAACATCCTTCAGCAATGTTAATATTACTTATATCGGTGTTATCTGCTGCGGTTGATGAATATTCACTAATTTTGGTTTTTGCCATCTTTTATCCTTGTCTTAACCATATATCGTTACTTGGAGTAGTGTCAGTCCAAGTTTCTGTTCCTGCTGTTATTTCTGTCCATGTATCTGTAGAAGGTGATACTGCTGTCCATGTTTCTGATCCTGCTGATACTGGTGTCCATGTTTCTGTGCCTACTGGTACATCTACCCACTCTTCGCCTAATATTGTGCCTTGAGCGGTTACTGCTCCTACGCCTTCTACATAAGCATATCCTGCTAGTATAGCGTTAGGACTTGCTGATAATAGTGCATAAGCATCTATATCTGCATGACCGTCAATAATATAACCACCAAGTGCTGTTACTGTAGCAGTTCCTGTTATAAAGCCACTTTGCAGTCTAATTCTGTTATAATTTACTTCTACTTGAGCATTTGTTGTAATAGAAGCATTACCACTAGAAATGCTATTGCCATTTGCTACAACTGTACCTGTTGCTGTAATACTTGCTGAAGCTAGTGCAAGAGATCCACCAGTAGCAGATACTATTGCTTCTGCAAATATTGCACCACTACTAAATTGTATTCTATTGCCTAATGCAGATACATCTGCAAATCCATTTATAACTGCACTACCAAATACTAATGAACCACTTACAGTAACTTCTATTGTTGCAGTAGCGTTTATACTTGCATTAGATGTTCTAAAGCGTGTACCAGATGCACTTACTGTTGCGTCTGCAGTAATCTGTGCTGCAGCTTCTACAAATCTTCCTGCTAACGAACTAAAAGGAGCTTGGGAAAAACTAGCTATTCCAAACATTTATTGCTCCTTAAAGTGTTACTTCTTCCCAGTTAGTAATAGACTCATTCCACTTGTATTGTTTACCGTCTGTAGGCATAGCTACAGGTGCTTCCCATAACCATGTTGTATTGTTTAGTACCCATGATGAAAATGGTTGTGGTGCGTAGAATACGTCATTAGTAGCGTCATATGTATAACCAATACCAGCGTAATTACCTCTTAAAGGTCTACCTTCTGGATGTTGATTACCATGTGTGTTGTATGATGTTTGTAACCAAGTGCCAGGACTTGAGTCTACAAATGTATCAAAGAATTCTTTTTCTGCTACTATAACTTGTACTACTTTACCGTCTGTTACTTTTGCAAAATGTGACATTGTTTTTATCCTGTATATGAGCCAGAGGCTGTAAATTTAATAATTGTGTTAGAACCTGATGTAGTAACTGTAGGTGAACCTGTAGTTGTGCCTGAATAATTAATAGTTGGGACTGATAAAATTACAACACCTGAACCACCTGAACCTCCTGTGCTTTGTCCACCACCACCGCCTCCACCTGTATTAACTGTTCCAGAAGTTCCTGTTGCAGAACCTGAACCAGCACCACCGCCACCTGTGCCTCCTGATGAAGAGTATGGACCACCTGTTCCACTACCATTACCACCGCCTCCACCTGCATATGTTACAGATGAACCTGTGATTGAAGAAGCAACACCTACACCCCCATTACCAGCAGTAGAAGAAGTAGCACTAACACCTATTGCACCTGCCCCACCACCACCTGACGCAATAAATGCACCGCCAACATCATAACCATTAGTGCCGCCAGCAAAACCTTGATTAGCAGTTCCACTTCCAGCCGTTCCTGCAGCATTATGTGCCTTACCGCCACCAGAACCACCTGAACCTCCGCTATTATTATTTACATCCCCTGTTGCACCAAAACCTCCACCAACAGATGTAATGGTAGTTATTCCTGTTCCTGAAATGCTTGAACTATTGCCTTGTGAAGCAAGAGTTGCACCTGTTCCAGCAGTTCCTCCTGAACCAACAGTAATAGTATATACTGTTCCTGATGTAAAAGTTAAAGCTGACTCGGCAGAACCACCACCACCAGAAGTTCCTGCTGATGTTCTAAATCCACCAGCTCCTCCACCACCACCAGCTCTAGCATTTGGAGTGCCTAATGTACCACCACCACCTCCTCCTGCAACAACTAAATAGTTAGCAGTATATGGAGGCAAAACAAGAGGTGTTATAGTGTAAGCTGCTGATGATACTACCCAACCTTGTGTAGCGTCTATATAAATTAATATAATGGCTTCACGATTAGTTTTGAGTAAATAATCTGCTGCTACACCAGTAATGTTAGAGCCATTTCTACCTAAAGTTACATTATTAGTAGCAAATGTTCCAGCATAATCTATAATTTGAATTTGGTTGCCTGCTATAGGACTTGCAGGAAGCGTTACTGTAAATGCTGCACTTGTAGTATTGCAAGGATAAAGACTACCAGCTACTGCTGTAAATCCTGTAGTTTGTACTGATTGAGTAATTAATCCTCCACCTTGTACCCATGCACTACCATTATAAAACTCCATAACACCTAATGTAGAGTTATATCCCATTTGTCCTGTACTAGGAGCAGACGGTCTTGTAGCAGTAGTCCATGTAGCATTAGTTATGCCATTTGTTCCAGAGATGACAACAGGCATTATACTGTTCCTTTATATATTGTAATCATGCTGTGTATGTTCCTGAAGCTGTGAATGTGTGATAATAATAACCGCCAGATGATGTAACTGTGCCGCCTGTTCCTCTTTGTGTAGCTGATAAATAACGAACAATAACTATACCAGAACCACCTGATTTTCCAGACCTATAACTATCACCAGATTCCGTGTACCCACCGCCGCCACCACCACCACCAGTATTTGCAGTGCCAGCAGTGCCATTGTCGCTAGTTCCATTTCCACCAGTACCGCCACCACCAGAACCACCTGCCGCAGTATTTGCAGCCCCTGTGTTACGACCACCACCTCCACCGCCACCTGCGTAAAATGTTCCAAGAGATTGCCAATTTAAACCATTACCACCAAGCCCACCTCTACTATTACCGTTAGACCCAGTTTGACCTGCGGCTCCTGCTCCGCCACCTCCTCCGCCAGCATCTGAAGTATTCCCGCCAGTTACATTACCACCTGCATTTCCCTGACCTGCGGTGCCAGAGCCTCCTGAAACTGCGGCACGGTTACCACCACCACCACCAGAACCACCAGAAACACCAGCAGTAGCCCATTTGCCACCTCCACCACCGCCTACGGCTGTTTGACTAAATCCAGAAGAATTTGAGCCATTTGAACCATTGCTACCACCACCTTCTGCGGTATTTGCAGAACCTGCCCCTCCAGCTCCAACAGTTACTTCATAAGCGGTTGAACCAGTAACGGTTGCGGTTGATGCAATGTACCCACCAGCACCACCACCACCTGCACCGCCACCACCACCGCCAGCAACTATTAAATAATCTACAGAATAAGTATTTCCAGCTGTACCTGCAATTACCCATCCACCTGAAGTATTATAAATTTCTAATTGACCTGTAGTTGTGTTGTATCTAGTTTGACCCATTACAGCACTAGATGGTCTTTGTGCAGTCGTTCCTGTAGGTATATAAGCACCACCTGTAGATGAGTCAGCTATAACTGGAACACCTGTCGTTGCAGGAAAAGTAAGCGTAGTAGTACCTGCTACTGCTGGTACGTCTAGTGTGACTGAACCTGACGTTGAGCCACTTAAAATAAGTTTAGCCATTATCTATTTTCCTTAAACTTACAGTTATTCATATGCCATCTAGTCATTCCGCCAACAGTTCCTATTTTATTACAATGTGGACAAGTTAATTTTATATATAAATGTTTTAATGCTTTACGCCCTACTTTTACTCCTTTTCTAGGAGAGGGTTTTCCAACTTGAAATCTTGTAGAACATGGTACTTGTTTTAATCTTTCACTTATTTTTTTTCTTGACTCAATACTTAATGTTTTACCTAAATGAGCCAATCTATTCTTTTCATTTGTTTCTTTTGTATGTTTCCATCCAGTTCTAGTACATACAGGAGGAATACCACCACCTTTAGTAACATTCCAACCAATTTGGTTTTTAAGCCTTAATTCAGTTTCAATCATTAAACAATATGTTTTATCTGCTACTAATATTACCTCTTTTATTAAATTATTCCATCCGTATTTATTTATAGCATTTTTAAGATGAATATTAGATGGTCTGTTTTTATGTGTTTCAAAACGTTTAGCAATATTATTAGTTACTCCTATATAGCCTTGAGTAAACATATCAGTATGTTCTGCATGATGTATCCAGTATACAGAAACATTAGCCATTAGTTATTTTCTGCTGGTAAAGGTGTATTGCCTTCTTCAAGCCATTTTAGATAGGCTTGGTAATCAGAATTAGCTGGGTCAAGAGGAATTGCAGAATTATCAGATAATCTTTTAATACCTATTGTTTCATTATTATCTATCATTATTTTATACATAGTTTAAAGCTCCGCACTAGATGTCCATTGAAAAGCATATGGTCTAGAAACTGTTCCAGACAATCCGCTCATATAGCTAATACTTTTATTATTATCAGCACTAAATGAATAATTTGTTACAGCAACGTCAGTACCAGTAACATTATCTCTTACACTCCCAGATGTTCTATTTGTTGCGGAATAAATATTAAATGTTGGTGCTGCTCTCATAGCAACAGGAAGTTGTAAAGTTCCAAATAAATCATTTGAAGAGCCTACTGAAGCAAAGAAAGTTGCTGCTGGGCTTCCAACACCAAAAGCTGAAAAATTAGTAATTGTACTTCCCAATTGAATACTTGTAGAATAATACCGTTGGCAGTTCGCCAATTCCTGATTATAAAGTCTGCGTTCAAACGGTGTTGCTGTTGAGCCTACTTCTAGTTGGACACCTGTGACTTGCCAAGTTGCACTTGCTGTTCCCATTAAATTTGTAGAGCCTGTAGGTGCTAATAAATTTGCTCCAGCCCATGTATTTACTGTACCAGATAATGAACTTCCTGCTGCTAATGCAAATGTTAATCTTAACCCAATACCGTTAGTAGCACCAATCCAAGTACCTGATGTATCTCCAGTAATTGTTACTGTTTTTTGTTCCCATGTGTTTGCAGAACTAATTGTATATGAAAATGGGTATGACCTATTAGCTGCTGAATTTCTTATAGAACCACCAAATGTTCCAGTTAAAGAACTTTTAACCCAAAACGAAATAGTAATTGTAGATGCTGATGCAGTGCCAAAAGATAAATCTGCTGTATTAAATCCTTCTATATTTTGGTCTACTTCAAAATATTGTGATGCACCTATACTTGTATCTGTAGATGTTACTGTAACTTTTAAACTATTTGTAAAACCTGTAGGACCATCAGAAACTTGTTGTACTGTAGCGGCTCCATCTGTAGCTTCTTCTAAATACCATCTATCTAAAGCATATGCACCTGTTGTAGAAGCGGTAACACTAGCACCAGCATTTCTTTGGTCAATAACCATCGCACCATTTATAATACGGTTCTTTAGCACATAAGGTGATGCTGCAGCAGTCTGTGTGCTTGCATCTGAAAACTGTATGCCACTAGAAGCGGTAGTAAGTTTACCAGCTAATGTAGTGTTTTGTGCTGTGCTTATAGTAAGTGCTGTAGTGCCATTATTAGTTTGTAATACTAATGAACCACTATTATCAGGTTGTATCACTACACCATTAGTGGTAGTTGCATTTATAATTGTACTCATACTATCACCCATCTTGATGTTGAAGGCACAGTAACAATAGCACCAGATCCAATAGTAACATCACCAGCTTCTACAGAATTATATCCTGTAGGGAATGTGTAAGATGTACCTATAGTAGCGTTATTAACATTTAGTCCGTTAGATGCTGCAAACTGTGGAGCAAAAGCTGCACCAGTTTCGTCTTGGTAAACAGCTTCTTCAGCAGGATAAGTTACAAATACATTCTTTGTGCCTGCACTAAAGTTTACTAGAGAACCACTATTGCTAGACTCTAATACAGTAGTGCGAGATAAGGTAGTGCCTGAAGATGTATAAGTACCTATACCTACTTCCCATTCTGAACCCAATACAATAGCATAGTAAGTAGTATTACCGTTACCTATTGCAGAGAATGATTGGAAGCCAGATACTGCACCAGCAAGCGTAATAGTACCTGTGCCTGTGGTGGTAGTGGTTTCTTGGACTCTATCCTTTACGACTAAAGGCATGAATTATCCTTAAGCTAAAGTAACTGAAAGGTTGCCTGTTGAAATCTTAAAGATGTCACCAGAGTCAATTGTTTTAGATGTATCTAAAGGTGTATGGTAAAGTAAGTTAGGTCCTGAAGTAGAATCATTAATACCAATCCAACCTACTGTTCCCCATGAAGCTGTTGCAGTAGGGAATGTAACGTCAGCAGAGTTAGTAGTTACACCGTTAGATGGTGCAGCAAATGTAACTGCAGTTCTAGCATATGAACCACCAGTTACTTCTGTACCTGAAGCATCATCATTAGGGTTTGAAGTCCATAATGATACATAAACTGTTGTAGGTGCTGTGTAAGATGTTGCTCGTAGAGTTACGTTAATTAAAGCGTTCTCTAAATAGTTTGACATTTCTGACATAATTTTTCCTTAAGCTGTTGTAATTGAAAGATTACCAGTGTACTCACTAGAATCATCTGCTGCTGTTAATGAATTTACACCTCTATCATATAATGCAGCCCAAGTTTGAACTCTTGCGTCATTCATAAGATACGGTTCTGCCTCACCTAATGTTGCGTATAACAATAAATCTTGGCAATTAGCTAAAAATACATTAGATGAAACTGATGAGCTTAAATATGGCGGTGCTGCATAATAAAGCATATTTAATGTGTATGTTGAATCTGGAATAGGTGCAAATTGAAATTCTGCTGCTAATACTGTATATTTTGTAGGTACGCCTGATTCTGTTGTTCTGGCGTTAGTAAAGAAACTTGGATTGCTTAAATATTCAATAGTAGATACAGGTGTAGTTTGCAAATATAACCCACGCATAGCCAAAAAGTCGCTAGGAAGTGCAACTGTTTTATCACCAGCTGTTGTGGTAGTAGTAACAACTTTAAGCATAAATCTTGCACGAAGATCACGTCTTAATCTATTTTCTGCTAATTGAATAAAATCTGGGATTTGTGTTGTTAAATCACTACGAGCCAAGTAATCAGCTACTGTAGCTTTTAGGTCTGTGTAATTAGTAAATGCCATTATACTGTGCCTTCTCGTGTTCTAAACACTTTGTTATCTGGGTCATTAAGAAATTTTCTAAATGCTTTTTGGTCTATGACATGGAATCCACGCACAATACCTCTTTTGTTTAATTCGTCAAAGACAGTCATAGGAATACTAGCTATCTTGTTATCAAATATATCATCACCCCAACGAGTGTGTTTATCTGTATGTTTTCTTTGGTTGTAATTACTATCTATAATATCTGTAATGTCTTGTCTAGTTTCAATAACTAAACCACTATCAGTATCATGCACAACGCTTGTTCTAAATGTTATTGGTTTCATATTAAAATGTTACTATAAAAAGAATAACAGAGGTGTAAGCATGACCTATCACCTCTGCACTCAATAATGGATAAAGTTCCATTAAACCTTTATTACTCTGCCAAGTCAGCAATAATTGCGTGAGCAGCTTGATTTCTTACTTCTAGTGTATATTCTACTAAAAGTTGAGTTACATCAGCGTCACCAGATTTAGCCAATTCATTTGTTTGGAATGGGCGTAAATATGCAACTGCTGCGTACTCTGGATCAAGAACAAATGCTTGTTCACCGCTGTCACCAGAATCTGCAGTCATAAATCTGTTAGGTACAACAGATAATGTGCCGAAGTCTGATAAGTAAATGTCTGCTGCACCAATAATGGTTGTTGGTTTGTCACCAGTAGCCATATAACGTTGAGCTGCAACACCAGTAAATGCTGATACGTTTACTTTTTGTGTTGGTGTAGTCATAAGAACTGTTGGATTACCACCATTTGTAAACGCAGATTTAACTGCTGTTTTTAACATTGTTTCTGTGAAAGCTGCGTCTGTACCAGATACACGAGCTGTAGTGCCTAATGAACCAGCAGTACCGTTAGTGCCACCAACGTAGTTAGAATTTAACCATGTTTGTAGACCACCAAGTGTACGAGCTGTTGTAGCATTACCTGCTGATGCAACTGTGTTGCTTAAAAGTGCTTTTTCCATGTCACGTTTAATTTCAGCAGAAACTTTAGCTAATTGGTAAGCCTTTTCAGATTTACGACCAGCTTTGTTAATTGCTTCCATAGTACCAGAAATCTTAATCGTTTTAGATGAGATTTGAGTTCTGTTACCTACTCGTGTTGTTGGACTAATTGTAATGTCAGAAGCTGTGTCACCTTCAACTACAGCGTTAGCTGCTGCTGCTGCGAGTGAATCAGTTTGCCATTCGTGATATGTTGCTGTTGCTTTTGTCTTACCAATAGAACTCATAAATGGAGTTTCTGTTGGAGAAATGTTATAAATAACATCTGACAAATCTTCTCTATTACCAATAGAGGTATAGGTTTGATACGTTGCCATGATTTTTCCTTATTCTAAAAATTGTTCAAATAAAGCTGCGGCATCTCTTACTCTTCCAGAGTTACGCAACTGTGCTTTTTGTTTTTTAATTGTTTCTGTGTTGTTACTACCTGTAGACGATCCAGCCTTTAGCATCTTTGGTGCTTCAGAAACTTTCTTCGTTACAGCAGGTTTTGACTTTTGAAGTTTGTCATACATCATTGCCTTGTGTAATGTAACAACGTGCCTAGAGTCATAGACATTAGATAATTCTACGTCTGTGAAACCAAGCGATTTGCCATAATTACGAATCTCACTACGGAGGTTTTCGCCTTTAGCTGGGTCTGAAAACTCTGGTAAGACCTGTGTTAATTTTTGTGCTTCCTGTGCAACTCTATCTTGCATGGCACGAGCATTTTCAGATTGTTGCATTTCTGCAATTCTGTATTGTTCGGCTCTTATAGCATTGAGTTGTTCTTTCTTTTCAGAAAGTTCAGCAACTTTAACAGCATAGCCTATCGGGTCGTTTTCTTTGAGGTATGTTAAATCCTCATTAGGAGATTGCGAGACTATAAATTGCTCTATAGCTTGCAAACGTTGAGCGTATGTATCACGAGCATACTTGGCTTCCTCAATTGCTGCACGTTCAGCTTCAACAGCTTTACGTTGTTCAGCAACTTCAGTAGTTTTTTTTGTATAATCAGCACCAAGTTGATAACCTTTAATTAAATCGTCAAGGGTGACATCCTTTTCTTCGCCAGCAGCTTTTACTTTAAAAGTCTGGGGGAGTTCCTCTTCTTCAACTTCGGTTTCTTCTTGTTCTTCAGCTTCACCTTCTTCTGTTTCTACTTCTTCAGTTTGTGGCTCTGCTTCTTGAGCTTCTACTTGTTCAGTTTCTTGTTCACCTTCTAATTGCTCCGTAGAGTTAGCTGGGGTGTTCATTAGACCTTCAAAAGCATTGGCTGCTTGACCTACAGTAAGCGTGCCACTTCCAGAATCTTCTGGAGTCATGGTTGTTTCACTCATTTTTATTTCCTATAATCCTCTAGGGGAGGTAACCCATTTTAGAAATGTCTAAAATATCTTCCATGCTTTACTTTTAATGTCGCTAGTTTTAGCGATTGATTCCAAGTAAGACATAAGTTCGTTATAACAAGCTATTCTTTGATAGGCTTGTTCACGCACATCTGTTTGATCTGCATTAGAGTAGATGATGCGTTGTAATTGATTTTCTTGTAGCTCTTTAACTACAGCTTGAAAATGTTCGTCATTAAGTATGCTAGTAATAGCGTCTACTTTATTGGACATTATTATTTCCTTTTGTCATATTGTTGATAGTATTTAAAGCATCTACAATAGATTTGGTATTAGTGCCACGAGTTTGTTCTGCTTGGTTAGCAGCATCAGTTTCAATCTTCAATTGTTTAAGAGCTAATTCAGTATTTTGTTTTAGTTCTTGTTGTTGAAGTTCTAATGCCTTGCGAGCATTATCTAATTGCATTTGCTCACGTTCTAACTCAAGTTTAGCAGCCTCTGTTTGAGCACGAATGACTGCTTTTTCACGTTCAACTTCAGCTAATACTTTTGCAGCTTCTGTATTAGGATCTAGTTTTTCTGGTTGAGGTTGTGAAAGTGCTTCATTTTGCTCTGGTGTAATTTCATTCATGAATTGTGCAGCATCTTTAAAACCAGCCATGTTAATAAACTTGGCTAATGTATTGCGATATTGCATTAAGTTCACTAATGGATTAGATAGACCATATTGCTGAATGATTTGCTCTTGTTTTTGCAAGATCATTTGCATAGTAGTTAATTGTTCTTGACGAGTACCTGTACCTAAACCTACGTTAATAGATACATTGTATTGGTCATTCCATTCACGAGGATTAAATGGTACAAATTTGCCATTTATACGCACCAAACGCTCTTTATCTTGATATTTGCATAGTAGGTGTAGGATTCCTTTGAAAAGGCTCTTAACGCCTGTTTCTGCAAAGATACGAGCTATTAATTCAAGCTTTCCTGCACTTGATTGTGACATTGCTGACACAGCAGCGGCTGTTACGTTTTGTAAGATGTTAGGGTCTATACCATTTTGTGAATCTGACACACCTGTACGTCTTGCTTGTACGCCATCTAGGTATTCAAGCATTGGGAATGATCCAGATGTAGTAGGTTGTACAGTTAATGGTACAATAGCGTTAGGATTCTTCATTCTAACTACGCCACCTGCTGTAGATGTGAGTAAATCATCAAGATTTACCTGTCCTTCTACTGCACCAACACGATAATTATTTGTTAAGTAGAGGTTATCCAACATTTGTCTTAAAACAGTAGACTTAATCAGCTGTAAATCTAGTGCACGATCAGCTAAAGACTGTCCGTAGAACTTATGTGGGATAGGAATTGGGCAAAGTGAGTGAAATGGGATGTAATCACACTCCATATCTTCTAAAACTTCGTTAGAAGCGTAAACAACACGTCTTAATTCGGCAATACCATCATTATTGTAGTCAACTTTGATGTAACATTCGTAAACTTCTACGACTTCCATAGATTGATCTTGTGAACCCATGCTATTAGGTTGTTCACCACGAGAATAACGAGCAATTCTGTCTGGACTAAATTCTAAAGTATCGCCAGATTGTAGAGTTTCAACAATATCTTTTTTGAATCCCATTGCAATTAACTCTGAACGAGTCATCATTCTACGGTGAGCTACGAATGGTGAGTCTTGAATAGTTCTAGCACGTTTAGAGATAAGGAATTCTTCTGGTGGTACGTTTTCAACAACGACACGACCATCTTTTTTAGTGCGTTTTACTTTAACATAGTGTTCACGTTTAATGTTTTGGAACACCTGACCTGTCATTGGGTCAGTAATTTCGTCAATTTCTTCTTCTGTTTTTTGCTCAACAACTTCTAAATCTTCGTCTTGCATAAGCATGATGAGTTGATCGTCATTTAAGTCTTCATAAGACTCTTTAGTAACGTCAATCTTTTCATCCCAATACGCTTTTACAATACCTGTTTTTTGTAATAGTGCGTCTTTAAACCAGTTATGTAGAATTAAAAAGCCATCATTATTACGATAGAATACCCAGTTACAATATTCTGTTGCTTGTTGTGCAAAAGGTTCGTCACCATCGTTTACAGGTTGAAATTCAACCACACCGTCTGTAGATGTAAATACACGAATAAGTTGAGGTAATGCTCCGTCTACAACTTCTGCTACTTCACCAGTAACAATTTGTGATTTACCTTCTACTTCGTTACCATAAGGCTCACGAAGATAGTATTCAAGTGCTTCTTGACGTTCTGCAACTGTGTCTGTTTCAACATAGCCAATAGAATCATCAATTTCAGACTCGATAATGCTTTTTAATTTGTTAATATCCATTAAACTATCCATTTAGTGTTTACGTTAATAGGTTTATTCCACTCTTCTGCTGGACTCTCATCCAAGCCTGTTGCTAGGTATCTAAATGCGTCAGCAGCATGTGATGACCAATCATGTAATGGTCTATCATGGAATACAGCTCTTTTTTCATCATAGTGTCTACGATAGTTACGAAGAGCATCTAAACCTTGTTTTGCTTTTGGGTCAAACCAACATCTAGGAATTATTCTTCTTACTGCTTGTATGCCATCAGCAACATTAAGGCGAGGAGCAGTTACAATATTGAGACCTGCATCTTCTAAAGTTTCCCTACGAGATTTGCCTGTGCCTAATTCTCTTACCTCCACGTCATGTGGAAGTATGTGAGTAAAATGTGCATAGTCGTTATCTCTTAACCATGACACATAATAATCTAATCCTTGACCATGATTTTCCATATAATCAATAAGTCTTATTTCTTTGCCTGTAAGCTGGGCTACCCATATAGCTGTAGAGTCAGACATACCCAAGTCCCATGCTGTGTAATTACGACACAAGTCATCACGAGGTATTTCTGTCATGTGTGCTTTTTCTTCTATTTCATTTATAAGTTTAGAGTAGTAAGATCCTTCTACAGGAGAGTTAAAATTACACTCAAACTCTTGCATAAACTTATCTTCACCCATTTCAAGGCGGGCTGCTGTTAATTCTTGTTCGTTTAGTAGTTTAGTATCTGAAGATTTAAACTCTAATAGTTTCCATCCTTGTCCTTCAGCGGCTCTATCTCGCAACCCTCTAAAGTGATTGTTGCCTTTGGGCGTACCCATAGCAACGCAGAAACCTAGTCGGTCTGTCAACGCAGGTCGGATGATGTCACTGAAGACGGATGGAT
>Ga0209354_10000385_pt1 | contig 20894 bp, 14 predicted proteins | sample LauGreSpBDMM15DD_2_FD_187562 | JGI IMG/M metagenome (GOLD analysis project Ga0209354, IMG submission 187562) | Freshwater lake microbial communities from Lake Michigan, USA - Sp13.BD.MM15.DD (SPAdes) (version 2) | ecosystem: Environmental > Aquatic > Freshwater > Lake | place: Lake Michigan...
GTCATTATTATACTCGAAACTTAAGTAAGCCCTTCGGGTAGTTCACCCCATCGGCCACGGCTTGCGCAACGCCTGGTTCCGCAGTGAAGCGACGCGAAAACAAAACCTCTCGGAAGGCCTCGGTGCCGTCATGATACTCGCGAGACGTCCCAACGCCTTGGCGGGGCATTGGAGAGGCCGTATCAAGCAACCTAGGGGCGACCGCGTAGGCCTATACCCCCCCTAGGACACCTCTATTTACCCCCTCCCCACGTCGCGTGGCAGGACACCTGCGTTCCCAAAACGCAAAGCCCCTAGAGCGTTTTAACCTGTTTACAGCAAACCCTATGGAGGCACCGGCAACCCACCTCTGAGGGCAAGCCAGAGGGGTCTAATGGGCCTGCCGAAGGCAACCTACGCCCCCTTGCGGAGTGACTCCTTCTCAACAGCTTTCCGTAGGTCGTCGAGGGATTCCAAGCGGCCCTCGATCTCTTTCTGCAACTGTTTAGTGCGCTGTTGTCCAAGTAAGCGCGCGTCCGGAGAAATCTTCTTTTCGAGGATGGCAAGGTTGTTACGGGCCATCTCATTACTTATTCCGGCAAGGTTCCAATAGGCATACGCCTCGATTTCATCCTTCGCCACGCCCGTGCCTTTGGCGTAGCATAATCCCAAATTAGTCTGGGCCTGGACAACCCCCTGCTCAGCGGCCTTGCGATACCACTTCACCGCCTCGACTTCATCCTTCGCCACGCCCGTGCCGTCGGCATAGCGCTGCCCCAAATTAAACTGAGAAGAGGCACTCCCTTGCTCGGCAGCCTTGTGATACCACTTCACCGCCTCGACTTCATCCTTCGCCACGCCCGTGCCGTCGGCATAGCATAACCCCAAATTAGTCTGGGCATAGGCATTCCCTTGGTCGGCGGCCTTGCGATACCACGATGCCGCTTCGACTTCATCCTTCGCCACGCCTGTGCCGTTGGCGTAGAAATACCCTAGGTTGGATTGGGCAACGGCATCCCCCTGATCGGCAGCCTTGCGATACCACTTCACCCCCTCGACCTTATCCTTCGCCACGCCTCTGCCGTCTATGTAGCAATTCCCCAAATTAACCTGGGCAAAAGCATTCCCTTGGTCAGCGGCCTTGCGATACCACTTCACCGCCTCGACTTCATCCTTCGCCACGCCCGTGCCGTTGGCGTAGCAAGCCCCCAGTTCGAATTGGGCGTAGGCATGCCCTTGGTCGGCGGCCTTGCGATACCACTTCACCGCCTCGACTTCATCCTTCGCCACGCCTGTGCCGTTGGCGTAGCAAGCCCCCAGTTCGAATTGGGCATAGGCATCTCCTTGTTCAACAGCCTTACGATACCACTTTACCGCTTCCACCCCATCCTTTTCCACGCCTCTGCCGTCTACGTAGCAATTCCCAAGAAAGACTTGGGCCGTGGCATCTCCTTGGTCGGCGGCCTTGCGGCACCACTTCACCGCCTCGACTTCGTCCTTCACTACGCCTTTGCCCCTGGAGTAGAAATACCCTAGTAAGTATTGGGCATCGGCATCCCCCTTCTCAGCCTTCGCCTTGTAACCCTCAAACGCCTTTACTTCCTCCGGTGTCATCCCGGCAGTAGCCGGCCAGGGCAGTAATGCCAGGACAGCGAGCAAGATAGCGGACAGCCAATAGCGGGGGGCGAGGTTCATAAGGTTCTAATACATACCTCACCCTAACCTCGTCAATCACCCTCCCCCGCCGCTGAGGGCAAGCCAGAGGGGTCTAACGGGCCTCTGGTGGTGCTGAGCGAGACGAGTCGGGATCTCCCGGAAGTCCGTTGTCTGACCTGAACTTAGCAGCCCGCTTTTTGGCCTCAGCCTTGGTCGAGTCAGAATACATGTCCATGAAGCTATTAGACCTGTCGCCGAGCAAGATGCGGAACTTAAGACACTCGGTGGCCTCTTCGGTGTCGTTAACGCCCTTATTCTTTAAGGCCAAAGCTCTCCTGGAGTGGATCATCCGCAGCTGAGAAAGAGCAGAAATATTGCCCTGCTTTGCCGCCTTAAGAAACCAGGACTCGGCCAGCGATTCATCCTTCTTAACGCCGAGTCGTTTTTCATTACCAATAAGATAGGTAAGGCCGATGTCATACTGAGACTTAGAGTCCCCAGCCTCTGCTTTTACCAGGCGCTCTTTAAAGGCGCGGTACTCTTCGCTGTCGGGAACGTCGGGAGATTTGGACAGAGATGAGCCTGAGGCGAGTTTTCCTTGCTGAGAATTAGCCTTGGCCGACTCGTCTGCTCTGGCGCCGGTAAGGGTTAGTGAAACAAGTACAAGTGCTACGAATGGTTTAATCATTATGTGACTTTGAAAGTCTGAAATGCAGGAAATTTTAAGAATGTGGCAAACTCGATATACGTGCACTTTGTCAGCATTGAATCGTGGCTCGTTAAGTGTGGCTCCGCCATAGGCTCATGGGTTGAAACCCGCCGTCTATTTCTTTGAGTTCGGTTTCGTGGTCGAATGCGGTGGGGGAACAGCCCAAGATCTGTATGCATCTATCCTGGCTAGTATAGATACAGTCGCCGCAACAATATAAGCCTAAGCAAGCAGAATCGATTCGGTTCAAGAAGGCATTCCATCCAGGATTGTATGGTTTATTAAGCTCATATGATCTTCTGTTAACTAGAGTGGAAAACCGAACAGACTTTTCGCGTTCATCGTAGGCCATTCTTGCCTTAATTGGTTTAGCTCGATGCAGCCATTTAGGGCACGGGGATGAATTCCACGGGGATGAATTCGACATTTTTCCACTGTAAATATACGCCCTTTTCTCAATTACCTCTAAATCACCGCAAACTTGGCAGGTCCGAAGGGGGGGGTAGATCAAGACATCTCTCATTCAAAGTGATGTACAAGAATTTCTAAGATAAGCAAGGAGTGGAAGTGCTGCTCCCCACGCCAAATGAGGCATTCTATGCTGTTGATGGGGGCGTTGTCGTCTCCGCTCTCGGATTGAATCTGTCGCTCAAGGGATGCCCCTTACCGCTGTTCCAATGTTCCACCTTGTTCCAGAGATGTTCCAGCGCTTTGGAACACGGTTTCCCCTGCGTCTTTATTGGTCGAACTGCCTCTTTCTTCTTCTTTGTTCCAGATAAATAGAAATAGATACATAGAGAGAGGAGGAGGGCACACAGCGGCGGCGCTCCTCGTCCTCTGGGTCTATGGTGATAGAACTCGGAACACAGCGCGGTTTCTTCCGCAACCCTCAGTCCCTAAGCGCTTTGCCATGTTCCAAACTCTCTGGAACAACCCTTGGAACACGGCGCGCCCCAAACCTCGCTTGCGCCTTTCCATGCAAACATCATGTTGGGTTATGTCAGTGCAACCCAAGGTTAAACCCGATGGTTGAGAGTGTCTCTAGGAGAGCGTCTTAATAGCCACACTCGTAAAAGCACTGACTCCGTTCTTTCCATGACTCAGAATGGGTCGAGTCCGCAGTCCGTCAGAACCTCCAGGGGAATCGCCACCGCGTTCAGGGTCGCGTTCGGGATTTGGAAGCGAACCTTCTCCGCCTTCTCTTTGCCTGCCGCCGCGAGCAGCGCAGTCCTCACTCGCTTGGAGTCCTTATTCCATGGACTGTCTGGCAGCAGGTTCAGAAGCCCCTGCGCTGTGTATGCAACGCAGAGGCCTTTCGACGAGTGCATGAATAGCCCAGCGCGCCCCAGCAGCTCCACCGCCTTGGCGTCCGTCTGATGTAGTAACTCCCGCACCGTGGGCTTATCTCCTGCTCCTGCGTCGAGCTGTGAACTCAGCAGGCGCTCAAGTAACCTATTCGACTCGACGGACTCGTTAGGATTGAAGGCGGACAGGTCGAACCCTTCGACGATCACACGCGCCTCCTCGTCCGTTAAAAGGCGGCCGTGAGTCAGCATGACAGCCCCCGCTAGCAGAGACGAAAACTTATCCACCAATCTGGGTTCACTTAGTAGTCCTTCGAGCGCAGGCCGCAGCTTGTCCTGATTAGGTTTGTGAATGGCCGCATAGCCATAAGCACGCCGCGCCAACCTTGCGGAAAAAGCGGGACGAGCTATGCACCGCGCCTCGATCGGCAGAACCTCCCGCTTGTAAAAGGCCGCTTCTCGTTTGATGGGCAGACGAACCTGGACAAACCTCTGCGTGTCTCGGTCAAGGTTCAGACCGTCATTGATGGAGGAGAATAATCCGCAGGTTCGCGTCCGCCAGACAAGCGCGCCTTTTCCTCCTGGCGTGCCTCTGCTCGTCCGCGCGCCGTCGCCGTCGAAGGACTTTCTGACAAGCTCGACGACCTGTATGGTGCGCAGCTTGGCCAGCTCGTTCAGCGCGTCACTTTCCTGTTCATCGCAGACAACCATAAGCGCGTCCGCCTTCAGCTCCATGCGAATAGAGGCCTCCGTCGCGCTTTCCGCTGTCACGACCCAGCGACCCAGCCCCCGCAAGCATCTCTCCTTGAGCTGTGTTTTTCCAACGCCCCGCTGTCCGTCAATCCAGGCGCTTGGCCGCGTATGGATACAGCCCAGCAGGAACGCGTTTGCGACGAGGCCTGCCAGCGCCAGACCGCCGTCCTTGTGGCCAGACTGCGCTTGGAGCAACTCGACATAGGCCTGCGCCTCCTCGTCCGTGGCCGCCTCCTGCGCCATCTCCAGCGCGTCGCCAGATTCATAGCGATACCCCTCTGGGCTTCGCCATGCGCCGGCCGCAGGTCGTCCGTCCACCTCAACCCTGTTCCCAAGGTTTGCGACGAAGTGGCCTGCGTCGTTCCAGATGCCACGGCCGCGCTTTCTGTCCGCGAGATTGCCTCCGCTGATGCGCCCAACCCTGGCCGCTTCGTCGCGCAGCCATTCGGCCGCCTCGACTGCGCTCCACTTCAGGTCGTCGCCTTTGCCGAACTTATCCTTCCAGAAGGACTCCTTCGCGAGCGCAGGCCGCAGCTTGTCCATCTTCGCCAGCTCGTCGAGCTTCACGCGGCGCTCCATTCGTAGGTCGTTCAGATAGAACACGACCGCCTCCTCGTCGTAGCCCATGACTTCGAATGGCCGACCGCGCTCCTCGTCCTCTGTCGCCTTTGGTTCTTCAGCGGGGGTCGCCTGCTCCTGTGACCGTTGCCACTCGCCCCAGGAGGCCGCGCCGACATTCACGGCAACGACGCGCTGCACCTTGTCCTTGCGCCGCGCTCCAGGCAGGCGAGTCAGGCGAGAGGGGTTCTTGTTTGCCTTATCCATGCCAGCCGCAGCCAGCAGGGGAAGCGCATGAATCACGCCCACGCGTTGCCTGTATGTCTCTAGGTCGGGCGCATCTACGCGAACCCAAGCATGAAGGGATTTGCCCCCAGAGTAGACGACCGCTGAAACAGGCAGCCGCGTCGCTTGGATGACTGCGAACTGCTGCTCCAGAGATGCGCTGTCGAACTCAACGAGCGCGTGCCTGTATGCCGCCACCCCTTCGTCCTTCGCGGCCGTCTGCTCGTCGAGGCCTGGGCGAATAGGATTCTGCCCCATGTAGATTCCCGCGTCCTTGTTCCCAAGAATCGCCTCCGCGTCGAGGCCGCCGACGACCTGCTCCCGCTTCATACAAGAACCGAACCCCTTTGGCATCCATGAGTCACCGCGCTGGGTGACTTGGGAATGAACCCTGATAAGCTCGCCTTGTTCAAATGCGGCCATGATCGCGCGGGACGGCGGGATTGCCTCAGTCGGTAGCGCGACAGGCGCTGGCATCTCCACAGGTGGCGCTATGGCCTTGGCCTTTGGTAGCGACGCAGGTCGTCCGCCCCTTTCGTCAATCATGCAGCCGAATGGCTTGGAGGGGTTGCGATAGACCCAAGTTAGGATTCCGCGCAGGTCGTTCAGCTCGTTAGTAGATGCCCACGACGGCGAACAGGTCTTGTCCCACTCCAGCAGCTCGCCCCAGGCCTCGTCCTCGCCCAGCTTGAACGCGTAGGCCTTGGAGCAAACCTTGAAGGCCTGTCCTCTGCCGCCTGCCCCTTGGATTGCCGAGTCCATCTTTAGGACATAGCGACGGAAGCGCTCGAACTTGTCGGCGCTCATGCTGCGTCCCTCTGGTTCTGCCGTTCGGCGAAGGCCACTTCCAGCTCCTCGTCGGAGTGTTTAAGGCCAATCGCCTGGAGCGCAGCGCGCGCCTTTTCCCAGCGCTCAGGCCATTCGTCGAAGGCGACGAGCGCCAGATCGATAACGCGGAGCAGGTTTGTCTTGTATGGCGAAACAAAGAACTGACGCGCCTCCAGCTGCTGAACAGTTGGGTCGTTCATGACGCGCTCCTTTCGGTTTCCCACTTTGCGTCGTGGCGGAACTTGCCCATCCACTCCTCGCAGGCAGGCAGGTCGAAACGAATCAGACGACCGCTGACGACGAAGGCAGGTAGGTTGCCGCGCTTGCGCCATGCGTCGATAGTCCGCGGACTCACGCCCCAGCGGTTTGCCAGATGCGTTCTGCTCACGGCCGTCTGTCCAGGCAGGATTCGGTCGGGTTTCATTTGTCGCCCTCCTTCTTGTTCTGCGCCTTCGCGATAGACGCGAGGACTGCGTTCAGGTCGTAGCGGACGACGCGGCCGACGCGGTGGCAGGGGATAAGGCCTGCGACCGTCCAGCGTGAGACGGTGATCGGATGAACTGATAAAACGGAGGCAAGCTGCTCCTGTGAGAGCAGTCCGCCTTCGGGTTGTTTGTCTTGTGTAGTTGTACGCATTGTTAGGCTGTCATCTATGCTGTGTTTGGAAGATTTATAGCCCCCCTCACACCCTTGGATGCGCGTCAACTAACTCGCACAAACAGTCCTGTAATCACCTGATTGACATATGTTTATAAAACTAAAACAATAATTAGGGATTCTATTAAAAACACCCTCTGCCCGTCACTTCTAGCCCCCTCCTTGCCTTTTGACCTATTGGGTTCTAATAATCATATACACATGAAATATGGCCTCGCCTTGATCTTCGCCTGCTGCGCGTTTTTTCTTTCTGGTTGCAAGCCAAGCACTCCCCTTAAAAGCGAATTCTATCAGGATAAAAACGGAAAGATGTATTTCAAGGTTTGGATAGAAAAGGAATCCGACATCCCCTATGAAGAATTCACTTGGAAAATTACTAAGGTGGCTGGTCCAGACGGTAATCGTTATAGTAATAGCTATCCAACGAACCGAAGCCTTCTCTTGAGGGGTCGATTTATGAACAGCCATGCATGGGGTGGCGTCAATCCTTACGGGAGCGACTGCCAATCTGGAGACAGATTCATTATTGAGATTCCTAGGTTTTCGCCTCTGTCGATTGACGTGCCTGACACTGCCAAAGGTCTCAAGATTTTACCATACAGTCATTAGCTTTAAACATATGAAACACGCTATGGCCCTCATCCCTGCCTGCTACGCTCTCTGTGCTCAGGTTAAGCTCACCGCCAAAATTTACGCATCGTGATACCAATCCTATACGTATTAGCCCTTTGCCTAGGGGCGTTCTATACTGCCCTGTATGCAATAACTTTTATTATGCTCATCCTTGGATACGGGGACGAGGTGATGGAAGAGGAACGCCAAGAGCGACTCAGGTTTTATAATGGACTTAAGATTAAGAAATAAGGGCATCCCTGCCCTGGCGCCCCAGCTGTAATATTACGGCTTGCCTCACAACCACCACCAATCACTGCTTATTATTATGAAAAGAATCTTGTACGTTCTGTTGTGCCTGACGCTATTGCTTGGCTGTGAGAAGCCGCTAGCTTCATATGAGGTGAAGAACACCTCTTCCCAGCTGGGGCGGAGGGTAGACCGCCCGTCGGGTTGTTGGGATTTTAAGTATACTAACTCAGGGAGCTGGGACTTGTCTTGCAGGCCCCCCGGTCTGATGTCGGAGTTTGGGGTTACTTATTGGACTAGTTTAAAAAGAGTTCCTTCAAGGGATCGTAACGGCTATAAGGTCTTTGCCGGCAGCAGGAACTGGGATGAAATCACGCTCATCGTTGAAAGTGACGGGACGGCCACCATTTACTTGAATCAGGATGGTGATCTAATTGCGAATGAGCTTTATAAATATTACAGTAGTGATGCAGGAAAGGGATTCTGGCGTTACATCTATCTCAAAAACTGAACTTCAATGACTTCCTTGCTTGCAATCTCTACAACCAGAGACGTTTACCGTAGTGCGATTGAATTAATGCTAAACTAGGCTCATTTTTACTGAAGTTTTGTTAGTTTGGCTATAGACCGTTCCCCGTCATTCCACTCTTTGCGACTAAGCCCCACTTTTAAAAAATGAACAAAAGAATTATAGCTGAAACTGAGACGGAGTTTAAGCGACTATGTAAGGAAGGCAGGAAAGACTGGCGGAGACTTGTAAGTAGCGCAGCACCCGAAAGGGCAAACTCGCTGATTATTATACATGCGTGGGACTGCAAGAAGTGCGGTTCGAGCTGCACTTCTTTTTTGGCGTTTCCTGAACCAGAAGGGCCAATGTCATCGCATGAAGCTATGAGGCTCGCCCAGTCCGCAACGGTAGGCGCTTGCAGCGTATGTCTTGATCGTTGGGCTTCAGATTTAGCAGGGAGGCTTTGGAAGTGACATGAGAAGCCTCACGGAAGTTTTAGTTAGTTTAGTTACAAATGTTTTACTCCTTATCTTGTGGGTTGCTTTGGCTGGTTTTTTTCTTTGCGGTTTAGTTTGGCAAATCAAATTTCTTTTCGATTGGCTTTCCGCAAAAGGTAATCAAAAAGCAATCTCCGACCCACCCCTAGAGAATTACGCGCCTGCGTGGTGGGGTCTTTTTGTTATAATTCCGTTGATAATGTGGTTTACCAATAAATGAGAGAGTTGCTCATCAATTCGCTGTAAAGTCAGGTCAGGGCGAATCTTAATCGGCCTTTCGGCGCTTAATCTTTGGTCGGAACGTAATTACCTTGGCCGCCTTCATGGGGTCAGCTGGGTCTATCTCAAACCACTCGCGCGTCATCTCGGAGTCGCGAATAATGTCCTTATAGTTGTCCTCGAAAGTGTCTGGGTCGTGTCCCATGGCCGACGCGGTAGCTGCTGCGTCCTTCGTCTTGTCGAACCAATAGGACGCGGCCGAGACGCGCAGCGCGTTTCTCTGCCACTCGATCGGTGCGGCCGCTTCGCGTGCTTCCGTCATGGCTACGACGAGGTTATGAATCCGCCACTCGTCCAGCATGGCCGCGCGCTCCTTCGGCGGTTTGGTCTGATGGCGAGCTCGGGTTTCTTCGTCCTGCTCCGCTGTCCAGATGTAGCAGTCGTCCTCTTTGCGAACCTTCAGCAGATACGCGAACAGGTTGGGCGGGATAGGCGACGAGCGCCGGGAGGGAATCTTGGCTATGTCCGCCTCCAGAACCACCTTCGCGTCTTTCCAATTAATGTCAGCCCAGCGTAGGCGGGCGACTTCCGCCGTCCGGCAACCGCAGAAGGCCTGAATGGAGATGGCCGTCCGCACCGCAGGAGAAGCTGCCGCCAGCCACTTCCGCAGGTCGCCTGGACGCATGACACGCTTGCGGCGACCGTCCTCCTCTCTCGCCTCCACCTTGTCGGCAGGGTTCGCTTCCAGCAGGTCGCTGTCCACGCAGTAGCCGAAGAACAGAGACAAGTAGCGCTTTTTCGCGTTATAGGAGACTTCGTTCAGGTCGTGTTTCTCCGCGTAGGCCTCCAGCCATGCCTTCACCGTGGCCGCCTTCATGGTCGAAATGGGGGCTTTGCCGTATGTCTTACAGAACTGCTCCAGGGTTTGCTTGATGCGCTTCAGGTGGCCGAGGGAAAGGTTCTTTCGGCGCTTGGCTTCGACGCAGGCCGCCGCCGCCTCCGCCACCGTCTTGGACTTGGCCGCCAGCCCCGCGTCCTTGATGTAGTAGTCCACCGCCTTCGTCAGAGTCGCCCCCAGATGGCGCAGGGGTTCAAGCTTACGGAAGCAGGCGAGCGCCTCGCGCTTCAGGTCGTCGCTTAGCCCCATGGCATTAACCGACCCAAGGTTGTTCTGCTCCGCGCGCTTAATCATGCAGAACTCCTCTGCCGTCGCCTGCTCGCGGAAGAACTTGCGCCGCAGAGTCGGCCGGCCGGCCGTCTGTTCGTAGAAATAGACCGCCCACTTCCGATCAGGACGCAAGGAGAGCAGCAGCTTTCCTTTTTGTTTTATGGGAATGAGGTTCTTCTTTGTCGGACGGATTGGACTGTGCGGAGTCATGGCTTGGGAATGGCAGTCAGCCGCCACCGCGACGCGCCGTCAATTCGCGAAACCTGTCCAAGACCTGTCCACGATATAACTTCATTGGTGTTTTCTAACGAAACAAGGGACTGTTAATCACTTGGTCGTAGGTTCGATCCCTACCCAGGCAGCCAGAAAGGGACTTACATAAAAACGCACTAAACCCATGATAGTAAAGGGGTTATGTCACTTTATAGTCTGCTTTTGACGCGAGAGCACGGGCCGCTCAAGTTTGCTTAAATGTAAGCAAATGTAGCCAAGTGTAGGCTGAGACCTGTCCAAGACCTGTCCATAGATTCGGTCGGCCGGCCTTGGCTTGTGCAAAGCCTGGCCTACGGCTTTAAGAGTGCGACTAGCAGTAAGTCAGGCTGTACATCGTCCCATGTCTCGGAAGTCGCATCGAGCTTCAATAAAACTTGCTTCACAGCTTCACGATTAGGAACAGGGGAAATCTTAGCCCCCACCGCGAAAAGATGATTTGTTAGGGCTTCGTCTACCGATAAGGCATCTTCATTAGGCATCTGACCTACATCGAATGGGTTTTCCCCGTCTCTCCATGCGCCAATAACCCATAGCCAATAATCAATCCGCATATCCATCTGCCCATCTACCTCTGCTTGGCACTCTTTCTTATCCTCTTCAAACTCAGCCAACAAATCCTCTTCGTCCTCGGGATACTCCGCAATCGCTTCACGCAGGGCCGACTGCTTTTCCTTCAGATCGTCAAGGTACGCCTTCATTTCCTCTCTGTATTGGCCGGAGGGCGTTCGATGACCTTCGCAACCTAACCCCGCCTTTTCATTCTGTGTCTGCTTTTCTTGCATAGCCTGGAACTGTCTTTCGTTAAGTGACTTCCGGCCATCGTCCGTTCCTAAGATTAAATCAAGCCAGCGCGACGCGTCATACTTTGTAAGCCCGGCAAGGTCGGTTAGCCCGGCATCCTTAATTAAAGCCAACTGCTTCTCCGTAGCTGGTTCGTCGCCATAAAGAGACGCGCGGTGCTTCGGTCGAACGCGCCAATCTTCATCGGTGGGAGTGGTTGGCTCTGCTGCCTTGTCGGGCTCGGGTAGTAATGGCGACTCTGCGGACACTAATTGCCACTCCTTCATGTCCTGCCTCCACCAGTGATCTGTACCTTTGATTATCCCATCGGACAAGGCCTTCGCCAGGTCTCTTTTTGAATACTGACCGATAATTTTCCCAAGTCGTGCGATATGGGTAACCATGAGCTAGTTAGACCCGGGGGGCATATGGATTCAAATCTATTGGTCGCAGGTATCCTTATATTATAAAGCGATAAATTGAGCCCTCTCTGTTCTCAAAATTATAGGGGCAGGGCAGGGTTGCTCTCCGCGGTCGGCAGGGCAGTCTATCCGAATGTCGCACCTCAACCCTCGCACTAAAGAGGCAACTTTAAGCAAATCGGCATGGGTAGTTTTTTTGATTGGGGCAGGGTGTATTTATTATGGGAAGGCGAATGAAGGGCAGAAGGAGGGTTGGGCAGAAGCAGTTGCCTATGGTAATACAATCAAGGCTATGGGGTTTTCGGTGCGTGAGGGTAGCCTTTCTGTCGTGGAGATGGAGAAGCGGCTTAACACCAATTATACCTCAATAATTGAGTTAGGTTTGTTGCTGATTGTTATAGCCCTCGGTTGCTCGATCTACGCGAACAAACTACGTAAGGCGCGGACAGGCGAATAAGGGGCGTTGCGCCAGGCGTTATGTGGTCTTTGTATTGTAATAATATGACTGACCACGACGAAAAGCCGTCCTTCCTCGCCCGCCTCGCTGTCGTGGTCACATTTGGAGTTTTGGCGTTGCAGCTTTTTGGGGGTGTCGTGGCGGGGTCGGGCATCAAGTCGCCCGATTCGTCCGACTTTAACCTAGCGGTTTTCCTTGTTGGCCTTTTCCCCCCTTTAGTTCATTCTGCAGTCGCTGGTACTTACTACCTATTCAAAGGCGCACCGACGAACGCAGATAACGTTGTTAAATCCCGGCTTTTTCTTGTTTGGACTATCTCTTATATTGTCGGGGCCGTATTCTGGTATTTTATTCCCAGGGGTTGAACCCCGGGTCGGATCGTTCGGCTAGAGGGGTAGGGCTTGCCTCAGTCTAGGGCTTGGCGTTTATTCCGATGCTATGAAAGACTCCCCAAAGTTTCCGGAAAGAGAATGGCTTCCTTGCCAATCCCCTTTTGACCATCCCCGGGCTGCTGGAGAAAGGGAGATAACCCATATCACAACTAGCCAAACGAGTTTTGGTTCGATAATTCACCTCGTTGCTAAATCAGAAAGAAGTCGCCGTAATTGGTTTTTTAAAAGTCCCGACGGAGGCGTCACTTGGTTCGTCTTGTCCTCTGGGTAATAATCCCCCTGCCTCGCGCTAGGCCTGGCCTTCGTCGTCGAGCTCTTGCACTCGGTCGGCTTCGGTCACGGCTACGCGGTGAAGCCGTCTATCGTGGTTGCACCACGCGGTTGGCCGGGCAGTCTATCCGAATGACCGAACCCCAAAGCGAGCCGCCTCCATTGAACCCTCGCACCTACTCACCTTTGGGTTTTTTCAATCAGTCTTGGATCGTTCAGGCCGTTATAGTGGGCGGCGGCTGCGTTATCAGCGTCGTGATCAGCGTCGTGATGGGCTTTTTGGCGTTGGCTTGGTGGGGTTTATCTAAACTATACAGATATTTGGGGGGGGAAGGGCTCTGGCCTTTTTGATGTCATTATTATACTCGAAACTTAAGTAAGCCCTTCGGGTAGTTCACCCCATCGGCCACGGCTTGCGCAACGCCTGGTTCCGCGGTGAAGCGACGCGAAAACAAAACCTCTCGGAAGGCCTCGGTGCGGTGTTGATACTCGCGAGACGTCCCAACGCCTTGGCGGGGCATTGGAGAGGCCGTATTGCCCAACCTAGGGGCGACCGCGTAGGCCTATACCCCCACTAGGACACCTCTATTTACCCCCTCCCCACGTCGCGTGGCAGGACACTTGCGTTCCCAAAACGCTTATGTTAAATTTTCCTGGCGGAGGGGAAGGGATTGACTGCGCTACGCTTGGGGCTGACGCCCCAATCCTGCGGATTGCCTGTTCGCCCATACGGGCTCACCGAACCCAAGCGTTCTCATCCCTTCAAAGTTTCCTGGCGGAGGGGAAGGGATTCGAACCCCCGGAACCTTGCGGTTCATCTGATTTCGAATCAGACGCAATCGACCACTCTGCCACCCCTCCTAACCAGGACTGTTGAGGAAGCGATTACGGCGGAGGCGGGCAAGCGGAAACTGCCCTGGTCGGCTTAAACCAGGGCTTTTGCGGCGTTTCCAGCGGTGGGCCGCCCGAGAGCACAGGATTGCAGGCTGAGCGTAGTGGGCTAAAAAAAGCGGGATGAGATTACCCATGCTCACCCTTTTCGTCCACCTCGCCGTCACTTCCCCAGCTGCGGAGACAGTCTCGCCGGTCGTAGCGCCACAGGTCGGCGTGGATGTCGCGGCGATTGATCGCGAGCGCATTCTAAAGGCTGCCGAGAAGGCCTTGGTGCAGGCGCCGCTGAGCATTACCGCCTTCCCGGCGAAACTGAGCGAAGGCGGCGTGAACGACTTTTATTCCAACGGTGACTATTGGTGGCCCGACGCCAGTAAGCCGAATGGCTTACCGTACATCCGGCGCGACGGGGAGACCAACCCGGAGAACTTCAGTCAGCACCGCCTCGTCGTGAAGACCCTGCGTGACTCGGTCGCCGCCTTGGCCGCCGCCTATAAAATCACTGGGGACGAAAAATATGCGAGCAAGGCCGCCGAGCTCATTCGTGTTTTCTTCTTGGATTCGAAGCTGCGCATGAACCCGCACCTTAACTTTGCGCAGGCTGTTCCGGGCGTCTCCCCGGGTCGTGGTATCGGCATCATCGACGCCCTTCATCTGATTGAGATCCCTGCGTCCGTGAAGGCCTTGGAGCGCTCGCCGGCCTTTTCGACGGGCCTTGCCCAGGACTTACGCGGGTGGTTCCGTGAGTTGGCGGAGTGGATGGTCACCAGCAAGAACGGCAAGGAAGAGGCCGCCGCAAAGAATAACCACGCCGTTGCCTTCTATCTCCAACTCGCCGTGTACGCGGATTTTATTGGCGACCAAGCGAAGCTCGCGGCTTGTCGTAAGCAGTACAAAGAAGTCTTTGTGGCCAAGCAGATGGGCTTGGATGGTGGCTTCCCGCTCGAGCTCGCGCGCACTAAACCCTACGGCTACTCGATCTTCCAGTTGGATAACATGGTCCTCCTTTGTCAGGTCCTCTCAACCAAGGAGGATAACCTTTGGCTCTACACCTTGCCCGATGGCCGTGGCATTCGGAAAGCCGTCGCTTTCCTTTATCCTTTTTTAGCCGATAAATCCAAGTGGACCCTCAAGCCGGACATCCAGGCGTGGGAAGGTTGGCCCGCGCGTCAGCCCAGCCTCCTCTTGGCGGGCCGCCAGTTCGGCGAGGCGACCTATCTCGACCTCTGGAAGAAGTTACCCGCTGATCCCACCGACCCTGAAGTGCAGCGCAACATCGGCGTTACCCAGCCGGTCCTTTGGTAAGGCTCGACTGGGTAACGTAACCGCTGTCCAGGAATCCCGACGTTACTTCGTATAAACCTTATCCTGTGCGCTACCGCCAGAGAGTAGGTAGGCCATGAGGTTGGCCACTTCCTGTTCGTTGAGCGAGTTGAGCAAGCCGGCGGGCATCGGGCTGACCGTGGAGCGGTCGATGGCAAGGATGTCGGAGCGGTTGACGCTGATTTGGATGGAGGGGTCGAAAGCGCTGACGGCGAGTTGCAGCTTATCGCCTTCCTCGTTGAGGATACGGCCAATCGTCTTACCACCATCGACGCGGGAGATTTCGGAATTGGCGTATTGATCGGACACCACCGCGCTCGGCTGCGTGATACTCGTCAGCATGTCGGCGGCGGCGGTGCGGACGCCGAGGCCCGTGAGGTCGGGACCTTGCGCGCCGCCGGCCCCACCCATGCGGTGGCACTGCGAGCAGAGTGCCGCGGCGAACATCTTCTGGCCATTGGCGAAATCCAGGGTGCCTTGGGCCTTGCCGTTTTCCCAAGCCTTGAGGGCCTCGGCGTGAGTCCACAGGCGGCCCGGACCTTGGGCGGCGGGAATCGGCGTGGCTTTAACCACGGGCGTGCTGGCCTCGAAGGCGGCGCGTTCCGCGGCGGGTACCATCGCCACGGCCTCCTTACGGATATTGCGGACGAAGCCCTTGAGCGAATTGCCGCCTTGGGCGAGGCTCAGCTCATCAAGGAAGCCGAAGAACTCTTTACGGAGGTTAGGCGTCCAACCGACGGTTGCGCGGCACAAGTAGATGGCGAGGCCGATGCGCGTCGACGATGGCGTCACGGCCATGGCGGCGGTTGCGTCCTTGGCGTAGCCCGGGTGGCGGGCGAGGATCTCGGGGTCGGCGATGACGGCCGGACCTGCCTGGGCGACCTTCATGGCTTGGAGCACGCGGGCGGGGGCGGATGGTTCACCGAGGAAGATGGCGAGCTGGGCAAGCTGTCGATCGTAGGCATCGTTGCCTGACGGCAGGCGGACGGCGGCGTCCTTGCCGAGACGACCCGCGGTGGCGTCGTCGGGGCGCCCATGCCGCGAGAACGCAATTTGGAAGACGCGCTGACGATCCTGCTGCTGGCGCAGTTCCTTGGACTTGGCGGCCGCATCGGCGGCGGCAACGATGGCGGACAGATCATCCTTGGTGCCACAACGGGCGAGGGCCACTGCGGCATTGAGCGCGAGGTCGATGTTGGCGTCGGCCTTCACTTGGGCGCGCCAAGAGGCGACGGGTTGGTGTTCGACCGCGATGCGAGCGGCGAAGCGGACCCAGAGATCAGGGTGACCCATGAGCGGCCAAGCCTTAGCAAGGGCGGCAGCGGAAGGTGCGACGTCGCGAAGGGCTTCGAGTTCACGGCGCAGCTTCTGTTCAGGTGTCGCTGGGAACCATCCGGCGGGCGCCGTGGATTCGGTGCCTTGGTAGGTGATGCGGTAGAGGGCGGACTGGCCACCGCGGCCTCCGATGGTCACGTACATGTGGCCGTCCTGCGGGCGGATGACGACATCGGTCACGGAGAACGGACGACCAGCGGCGAAGACCTCCTTGCGAGCCTTCCAGCCGCCGCCTTCGGGGGTCAGGTGAATCGCATAGAGCGTGGCGAAGGTCCAATCGCAGGCGAAGAACGCGCGTTGGTAAGCGGCGGGGAACTTAGCGCCCGTGCCCATGGCTGTGCCAGTGGGGGAACCGGGGCCCACGTCGACCAGTGCGGGCTGCATGTCGAGAGTTGCGAGCGTGTTATTGCTGGCACCGGAGCGCCAGCCCAGCTCGCCACCGGGCGTGCACAGGTAGATACGCGTCGGACGGTACCACGGGGCGCCCATGTCCCATTCCATGTCAGAATCGTAGGAGAAGATATCGCCGTCGGGGGCTACGGAACAATCGTAGGCATTGCGGAAGGACGCCGTCACGCGGACCCAATCCTTACCGTCCTTATCCATGCGGGCGATCCAGCCACCGACGGCTTTAATACCAGAAGCGTGGCCGTTGGCGTCTTCGAACTTCTTCAGCAAGTCATCTTCGTCGTAACGCTTAACGGGAGCGCCGGCCTTTTCATCGTCGGGCAGTTTGGTGTGGTTACCGCCGACTACGAGGATCGAGCCATCGCGGTCGAGCACCAGTTGGTGGGGCCCGTGTTCGCCAGAGCCCTTGAGCGAGCGAATCAAAGTCTGTTCAGCGTAGGAGCCGTCGCCCTTGACGTCGCGGAGGCGCCAGATATCGCCCTTGCCCTTTTCGCTGGTGCACGCGTAGAGCGCGCCGTGGGCGAAGAGCAGCCCGTGGCAACCGATGGCCTTCGTGTCAATTTTAGTGATGGTCTGCTTGGTGGGGTCCTTGAGGGAGACGTGCCACAGCACGCCGCCTTGGTCGCCGGCAACGAGATCGCCGGTGGGCGTGACCGCGAGGCTGACCCAGGAGCCCTGTTCGGACTTCGGAACGGTGTAGAGCAGCTCGGCCTTGAAGCCCGGCTGGAGAATGAGCGACTCGGGTGCGGCGACAGAGCCAGCGGAGCCGCGTTTGGGGGCGCCGGCCGTCTTGCCAGCAGCGCCGCCAAAGACATTACCCCAAGGCTCTTCGCCGAGCGGCTTGACCACGGTAGCCTTTTCCCACTTCGCGTCATCGAACTCCGCTGTCAGCCATTTCGCGTCGGGCTTCGCATTGGTCACGCGCCAAGCGGCGTTGGATTCGCTGAGGATGAGTTTGCCGGACGCCAAGCGAACGACGAGGGCGGCGATGCCGCCATCATTGCGGGCGAGGACGGAGATGGTGTTACGGCCGGGCTTCAGGAACTTGGTGACATCGGTCTGGGCGGCTTCGGCCCACTCATCGGATTTACCGGCGGGCTGACCATTGACCCACACCTCGATGTGGTTGTCGGCGGAGGCGAGCAACACGGCCTTCGTCGGGACCTCCTTAAGGTCGATGACCGTGCGGGCCCACGTTTGCTGGTTGGTCACGTTATTCTTAGCGGTCCAAATCCACTGGGCTTCAGCGAACGTGGAGACGGGTGCCGAGAGTACGGCGAGGCAGGCGGCGGCGAGGAGCGTGAGGCGGGGCATGGGAAGGAGAAGGGGATAGGGGATGGGGGATAGGGGATGGGGAAGAAGTTAGCAGCAGTGCAAAAGTGCAAATCGGCCGGAGGCCTGTGCAAAGGTGGAAAAGTTAAGAGAGCAAAGGGAGGTAAAGGGGGGACCGGGGAACGGAAGGGAAGGCAGGGTCGAGGGCGGGGTGGCTCCTAGGTGGGGAGACAGGGCTGGGGTGAGGAAGTTTCAGCCGAATTCTAGGTCATTTCGATATTAATGTTAATGAAAGGTTATGGAGCGCGGGCGGAGCTCGCGAGGAGTAGCGCGGGCTTCGCCCGCGAGGGGTAGGGGCAGCACCGCGTGCTGCCCTAGTCGAGTACGGAGTACGGATTACGGAAGGAGGGAACTGGTGGGCTAGAGTATGGTTGGCTAGGGGGGACGGGAGAGACAGGTGCAAAAGTGTAAAGGTGAGCACGGAGTGCTGAGTCGAGTGCAGAGTGCGGATTACAGACCCGAAAGACCAAGGGTTAGGCATAAACTGAAAAGGGGGACCAGGAAGGATGCGAGGCATGCACAAGCGGCCAAAGGCCGCAGCACTTCCCAATACCCGATACCCACAACCCGATGCCCATGGATATCTTAAGGTAGAGCCATTCCCTATCCGCCAACCGCTAACCACTATTTCCTTCATGAGGTAGGGGCGTGGCTTCGCCGCGCCCTCCTGTGACGGAGTGCAAGGCAGAGCCTTGCCCCTACCCGCGATCGTGCTCGCGAGAGGCAATTAGGACGCCTCGGAGATTGCGGGAGTGGTGCCAGCGGCTACGGTCGGGCGATAATGCGGCGTGCCGTAGATTATTACCGCTGGGTCTTCCTGGCTGCGTCGAGCCTAGTCATCGCCTGCATGCCTTGGCTGTGGTTAGCCGAGCGTTTCGGCTGGAGTCAGCGCCCGATTCATTTGGTGCAGACCTTTCTCGCTGTGCCGATCGCCGGTGTGGCGAGCGCCTTGTTTCTTTGGGCGAGTCGTGGTGAGGCTGGTTCGCGCGGCCTACGCGCCTGGGCGTGGGTGGTGTTCGTTACAGCCTTTCTGTGGGTCGCCCTCCTTGCCTACGTGCTCTGGTTCGTAGACTTCTCTTGGATGAATCAGCGCTAGGACAGCACTGTGTGCTGCCCTAGCGGAGTACAGAGTGAGGAGTGCGTGAGGGGAAGGGAGGTGCAAAAGTGCAAATCGGCCTTCGGCCTGTGCAAAAGTGCAAAGGTAGGGGAAGAAGGCTGCGGTTGTATCGGGTAGGGTCGGGACTGCGTACCGACCTAGGGAGGCGACTAGGTTGGCACGCAGTGCCAACCCTACCAGTGCGAGCTCAGGTCTTCCTCCTTGGGAAACATCTCTAAGGGCGTCGGCTTGAATCTGTCTAATCATGGGAGACTTTATGGACATGCATTTACCTGAAAATGTTGGCCCACTGATTCGCATGATTCGTCAGCAACGGGTTATCCTCGCAGCTGATTTGGCTGAGTTGTATGGCGTGCCTGTGCGGCGGCTGAATGAGCAGGTGCGCCGAAACCACGAAAGGTTTCCCTTAGATTTTGCCTTCCAGCTGACCGCCGAGGAGTGGTCAAACTTGAAGTCGCAAATTGCGACTTCAAGTGGGCATGGTGGATCCCGTAAACTCCCCTGGGCCTTTACCGAGCATGGGGCCATCCAAGTCGCAAACGTCTTGAACAGCCCGCGGGCTACTCAAGTGGGCCTGGCGGTGGTCCGTACTTTTGTGGCTCTCCGAACAGCCCACGCCAATTATGCGGAACTGGAGGAATTCGTCCGACAGCTGGCTGACAAGGTGGAAGGCCACGACACTCACCTAGCTAACATCGTCGCAACGATTCGACGGCTAGCCTTACCGCCAGTCTCGGGTCGAAAAAGGAAGATCGGCTTTAGTGATGCATCGTGAGCCGCCGCAGGGCGGCCGAGGGTAGGGGCGTGGCTTTGCCGCGCCCTCCTGTGACGGAGTGCAAGGCGGAGCCTTGCCCCTACCTGCGAGCGTTGCTCGCGAGATACAGCTAGGTTGGCACGCAGTGCCAACCCTACCTTAAGGCAGAGCCATTCCCTATCCGCCAACCGCTAACCGCTTAGCCTGGCAGCGTGAAGGCGGGGAGTTTACGGATTTCGCCGCCGGCCATCGCGGACTCGTGGGCGAGGATGCCCGTGCAGGTCCAGTTGGCGGATTGGCGCGCGTTCGGGAATGGCTCGCGGCCGGTGAGAAGGGCTTGGATGAACTCGTTTGCCAGGTGCGGGTGAGAGCCACCGTGGCCGCCGCCCTGCGTGAACGACAAGTGGTCTTCGCCTTCACCGTAGACGCCCTTGGTCGTGAAGCGCTGGATTTCCTTGGGCAGACGGTGCGCGTAGTCAGGCACCTTCACCTTCTGCGGGATTTCCGGCTCAGCCTTCTTCGCTGTGTGGATGACGGGCTCTTCGCCTTCGACGAGCGGCCATTCGAAGGACTTCTTGGAACCGTAGACGTCGATCGACTCGCGGTATTGGCGGGCCGTATCGAAGAGCGAGCGGATGATGCGCGCGGAGACATCGGACTTATGGAACTTGATATGAGCCGTCTCGACCGCGAAGGGCGAGTTGTAGATCGGAATCATGTCCTCGGCGATGCGACCAGAACCGAAACACGACACGTACTCGGCGTCAGCTTGGGTGAGTGCGAGCATCGGCCCGACGCAATGCGTGGCGTAGTACATGGGCGGGAGGCCGGGCCAGTAGCCGGGCCAGCCTTCCATATCCTGTTGGTGGGAGGCTTGGAGGAACTGCAGACGACCGAGTTCACCGTTGTCGTACAGCTCCTTCACGAAGAGGAATTCGCGCGCGTAGACGACAGTCTCCATCATCATGTAGCGCAGGCCCGTGGCCTTGACCAACTTCACGATCTCTTCGCACTCGGCGATAGAGGTAGCCATCGGGACGGTGCAGGCCACGTGTTTGCCGGCCTTGAGGGCGGCGATGGACTGGCGACCGTGGTCGGGAATCGGCGTGTTGATATGGACCGCGTCAATTTCAGGGTCCGCGAGCATTTCCTCGTAGG
>Ga0209354_10000394_pt1 | contig 20727 bp, 17 predicted proteins | sample LauGreSpBDMM15DD_2_FD_187562 | JGI IMG/M metagenome (GOLD analysis project Ga0209354, IMG submission 187562) | Freshwater lake microbial communities from Lake Michigan, USA - Sp13.BD.MM15.DD (SPAdes) (version 2) | ecosystem: Environmental > Aquatic > Freshwater > Lake | place: Lake Michigan...
AAATACACCGCCTCATATACGACAACAGCACCGAAAACAGGTTGCGTTTTATGGGCTATGCACTTTCTGAAAAAATGGAAGTATTGGGGGAATTTAACACCGCATTATTTGTTATCAGTGCGGAAGAATTACAACGATTTGATTCTGAAACTGGAGATACAGAAGGTTTGGTCAATTATGGCATTTCCATTGATGGCATCACCATGGCTGCAGCCATCATTGAAAGAGAAGATGCTGTAAAAATCTCCTTCAGGTCTGTTGGAAATTTTGCTGTAAATGAATTCGCTGCTTTACATTTTGAAGGTGGCGGACATAAAAACGCTTCGGGTGGGAAATCATCTTTATCACTTGAAGAAACAGTTGAAAAATTTAAAAATTTATTACACCTTTACAAAGAAAAATTAACTACAAATTAGAATACTCATGTTTAAGAAAATTGCATTCAATACCCTTATCGCTGGCGCACTAATCACCTTTTTTGGATGCGGAGATGGCTACAAAACAACTGATGACGGATTACAATATAAAATACATACTGATGCTGAAGGTGCTCCAGGTCAAATTGGTGACATGGTATCGCTTAGAATGAAAGTTTACAATGCCAAAGATTCCTTGTTAGAAGATGGTTTTACTTACCCAACCCCAATTGAGTTTGTATTGCAAAAAGCAACTTTCAAAGGTGGTATCGAAGAAGGTTTACTCCTTTTGTCTAAAGGCGATTCAGCTACCTTCAAAGTAGCTGTTGATTCTATGTTCAATGAAGCCAAAGGACGTGAAAGACCTAAATTTTTAGAAAAAGGTTCTTTAATGTCTTTTATCATCAAGATAGTGGATGTGGTGCCTAACAAAGAATTCAAAAAGAAAAGAATTGACTTTGCAAAAACACAATTAAACAGGGTAATGCAAATGCCAAGTGCCGTGAAACAAGGTTTGACTGACGATAAAATTCTCCAGGAATATTTCACCAAAAACAAAATCACCCCATTGAAATCTGATTTTGGTTTGTACTATACCATCGAAACTCCAGGAACAGGAAAACAAGTTGTTGCTGGTGATTCTACTACTTTACATTACGCAGGTACACTTTTGGTTACAGGTAAAGAATTTGATTCTTCCAAAAAACACGGTAAACCATTTACTTTCAACGTAGGTTTAGGCGAAGTGATTCCAGGTTGGGATTTGGGTATTGCCTTGTTCAAAGTAGGAACCAAAGCAAAGTTGTACATTCCATCTACTTTGGCTTATGGCGACAAACAAGCAGGACCTGATATCACGCCAAACTCTATCCTTATCTTTGACGTTGAAGTATTAAAATCTAAATAATATTATTTTGAAAAAATTACTATTTATTGCTGCTATAATTTTGTCAATGGCCACAGGTGTTGTTGCACAAAAAGGTTTTAAGACTACCACTACCGGACTTAAATACAAATTCTTATTCCAGGGAAAAGGTAAAAAACCACAACTTAATGATGTGATTACCCTTGGAATTATAGCAAGAAATAGTAAAGATTCTATCATTGACAATACTTATGACAAGGCGCGTCCTTTAAGATTTCCACTTAAAGGCGCCGCTTTTAAAGGTGCTTTGGAAGAAGGATTTTTGTTGATGGGTGAAGGTGATAGCGCTGTATTTCTTGTAAAATCAGATTCACTTTACGATGCTAAAAAAGGAAATCCTCGCCCGTCATTTGTTGCAGCAGGAAGCATGGTACAATTTACCGTGAAACTTGACAAAGTACAGTCATTCGAAGCATTTAAAAAAGAACGTCACGAACATTACTTAAGTCAAAAAGAAAAAGATGACAAAGCCATTACAGCATACTTAAATGCTAAAGGCTTGAAATCTACCAAAACTGCTTCTGGCTTGCATTGTGTCACGCTAACCGAAGGTGCTGGAATTACACCTTTAAAAGGCAATAACGTGGTGATTCATTATACCGCAAAGTTATTGGATAGAGAAAAAAAATTCGACAGTTCTTATGACAAAAAAATCCCCTTCGATTTTTCATTAGGCTGGGGATTGGTAATCAAAGGAGTTGATGAAGGCATTGCCAATATGAAAGAGGGCGAAAAAAGATTGTTGTTGATTCCTTCCTATTTGGCTTATGGCGAAAAAGGTCAAAAAGACATCGTACCCGCTGATGCACCGGTATTGTATGAAGTGGAGTTATTGAAAGTAACGAACGATAAATAATTTTGGTACTGAGTACAAGGTACTGAGTACAAGGTACAAAGTACAAGGTACAAAGTACAAGGTACAAAGTACAAGGTACAAAGTATTAGGTACTAAGTATTAGGTACTAAGTACTAAGTCTAAAATATGAAATCCCGGTGAAGCAATTAACCGGGATTTTTTGTGTTACATAAAGCCCTGAAAGGGCGAAATAAAACAACATTAAGTACAGGGTACAAAGTATTGGGTATTAAGTCTAAAATTTTTTAATGAAATATTTGTCAAAATGTATTAAACTATTTAACATATGTGTTTGGATTTTATTTCCCTTCTGCAGCCAATATGTTTTTAATTACTGTACTGGTGGAATAGCCTACAACTAAAGGTATGGTTTTTACTTCACCACCATTGGCCAAAACAACATCTGCTCCAACGATATTGGCGATGGTATAATCATCTCCTTTTACCAGGATATTTGGTTTCAATGTGCTGATCAATTCTAATGGTGTTTCTTCATCAAAAAATACAACGAGGTCTACGAAAGCCAAACTTGCAATTACACGACTTCTCGAAAACTCATTGCAAACGGGTCTAAGTGGTCCTTTAATTCTACTGACAGAAGCATCGGTGTTTAAACCAAGCACCAATTTTTGACCTAAGTTGCGTGATTTTTCCAAGTAATCCACATGGCCAACATGCAAAATATCGAAGCAGCCATTGGTAAAAACGACCTTGTCTCCAGCTTCCTGCCAGGCTTTTACTTGTGCGACTGCTTGTGCTGGATCTACTATTTTTGAAGCTGTATTCATTGTTTATATAAAGTTTAAGGATTGATTTCACATTTGTGTTTTGTAAGCTATGAAATGTGAAATTTTTACAAATAATCTATGTGTAAGTTTTAATTTATATAAATTAGCTTTTATATTTCTATTGTTTTTTCTTGAAAACTGAGAACCCTGAACTGAGAACTCTAAACTGAGAACTCTAAACTGACAACTCCAACTGACCACCCTAAACCCTAAACTCTAAACTATTCAACACTTCCCAAACCAAGTCGTTTTCATATCCCTTGGTTTGAATGTACTGCAACAGTTTTTGTTTACGAACCAGTGGGTTTGTTTCTTTGATTAGGGACAATTTCTTTTCAGCCAGTGCAACCAAATTGGAATAATAGGTTTCTTTGTCTATCTCCTGCAGGGCAATTTTGATACAATTTTCTGAGATGCCTTTTTGTTTTAATGCCTGCGTGATTTTATTCTTTCCCCATTTTTTAATCCTAGATTTTCCTCCTGCATACGTAACCGCAAACCTTGATTCATTAAGGTAATTGTCTCCCATCAACATCACTATAACCTCTTCTGCTTCTTCTCCATCAATTCCAAAATCCAACAATCGTTCCCTTACCTCCTGCTGTGTCCTTTCCTGGTAAGCACAAAACGAAGCTATTCGAGGATACGCCTCTTTGATGGTAAGGTATAGTTTTGGTTTTTTCAAGTGGACTGCTTTATATTTTCAACATCCTTACTTAACACAATATTTTTTAAGTACATTCACCACATAGTCAACTTCTGCCATGGTATTGTAACGGCTAAATGAAAACCTTACTGTGCCACGGTTTGTATCACCTTGTATGGCTTCAATGACATGTGAACTCTCCGTTGCCCCACTCGTGCATGCACTACCGCCAGAAGCCGCTATTTTATTGATATCCAGATTCATCAATAACATGTCATTTTCTTCAGACGGGGGCAAACTAATACTCAAAACGGTATATAAACTTGTTGTGCAATTTTCGCAATCGCCATTAAATTGTATTCCCGGAATGGCAATTTTTAGCTTTTCAATCATGCTGGTTTTCAATGCCAAGATATGCGCCTGATGCGTCTGCATTCCTGCATAGGCAAGTTCTAATGCTTTTGCAAGTCCTACAATTCCAGCTACATTCTCGGTTCCTCCCCGCATGTTTCTTTCCTGCGATCCGCCATGGATGTAGGGTCCAATTTTGTTATCTCCTTTGACATATATAAAGCCAACGCCTTTTGGTCCATGAAATTTATGGGCTGAGCCAACTATGAAATCGACTTTAATGGCTTGTAAATCATGTTGGTAATGTCCTACAGTTTGTACCGTATCGCTATGGAAATAGGCTTGGTTAGCTTTACAGAGTTGTGCAATCGTAGCAATATCATTTAAGTTACCAATTTCGTTATTGCCATGCATTAAGGACACAAACGATTGTGGATTTGAAATTAAAAGCTGTTCCAATTCATTTAAATTGATTTGACCTTTAGCATTCGTTTGAAGGTAACTTATTTTTACAGCATCATTTTTTGCAACATATTCTACGGCATGCAACACGGCATGGTGTTCAATTTTTGAAGTAATGAGGTGTTTGCAGTTTAAAGTCCGTGTTCCGGAAATAATGGCTTGGTTATTCGCTTCAGAAGCACAAGAGGTAAAAAATATTTCTGAGGGAGAGATGTTGAATATTTCAGCTACAGTTTTTCTGGCTTTTTCTATGGCCGAACGGGTGGTTCTACCAAAGGCATGGATAGAAGATGGGTTTCCAAAGTGTTGCCTTAAATAAGGTAACATTTCTTCTAATACTTCATGCGCTAAAGGTGTACTTGCGGCGTTATCAAAATAAACAGGAGTCATTTTAAACACATTAATTTTTTTCAAAATTAGGATAAAATAACAAGATAATACCATTCCATTTCATATTCTATTATTTACAAGTTTGATTTTTTAGCCTATTCTAAGAATATTTATAAATTAAGTACTAAATATTGTAACTAAAAAATACTTGTATAGGTAAACGATATTACTAAATACAATTTTATGCAATTTGACTTAAGCGAAGAACATCTGGCCGTTCGAGATTCAGCAAGAGATTTTGCAAGATCAGAACTCTTACCTGGTGTCATTGAAAGAGATGAGCACCAAAAATTTGCCTCTGACCAGGTAAAGAAAATGGGCGAATTGGGTTTCATGGGAATGATGGTGGATCCTCAATATGGCGGAAGTGGCATGGATACGATTTCTTATGTGCTGGCGATGGAAGAAATCTCTAAGGTTGACGCTTCGGTTGCGGTATGTATGTCGGTGAATAATTCGTTGGTTTGTTGGGGATTGGAGCATTATGGAAACGAAGCGCAGAAACAGAAATATTTAGTTCCTTTGGCTGCTGGTCAAAAGATTGGTGCATTTTGTTTGTCAGAGCCAGAAGCCGGATCAGATGCGACATCTCAAAAAACAATTGCGATTGATTGTGGTGATTATTACCTCTTAAATGGTACCAAAAACTGGATTACCAATGGGAATAGCGCTTCTACTTATATCGTAATTGCACAAACAAATGCAGCCTTGGGACATAAAGGCATCAGTGCATTTATAGTTGAACGAGGTTATCCCGGATTTGTGGTTGGGAACAAAGAAAATAAATTAGGAATACGCGGTTCAGATACACATGCGCTAATGTTTACAGATGTAAAAGTTCCTAAAGAAAACAGGCTTGGAGACGAAGGTTTTGGGTTTAAATTCGCCATGGCTACTTTGAGTGGTGGTAGGATTGGCATTGCTGCTCAAGCCTTGGGAATTGCTTCAGGTGCGTATGAATTGGCATTGCAATATTCCAAAGAAAGAAAAACTTTTGATAAACCAATTGCGCAACACCAGGCCATTCAATTTAAATTGGCCGACATGGCAACACAAATTGATGCTGCAAGATTGATGTGCTTAAAAGCAGCTTATTTAAAAGACAAACATCAGGACTATGCAACAGCCAGTGCCATGGCAAAATTATTTTCCTCAAAAATTGCTATGGAAATTACCTCTGAAGCAATTCAAATTCATGGTGGATATGGTTACGTAAAAGAGTTTCATGTTGAACGTCTCTTCAGGGATGCAAAAATTACCCAAATCTATGAGGGAACGTCTGAAATTCAGAAGATTGTTATCTCTAGAGATTTATTAAAATGAATTATTTCAATATAAAATAGTACAATAAATATTCTTGTTAGAATTATTCAATCAAACTCTTTAATTAGTTGGCTTTCAAATGTAAATTTGATGCCGCGTTTGTAAATTACACACAATTACAACATATTTAGAAATAAGGTAATGGAAGATTATAATAAAATTGTCGAATCACTAGGTGTAAGATATATAAAAGCAAAAAACGTAAAAGTTTTAAAATCTGTTAACATTGAAAATTTTTACGACGTAGAAAATATTGCCATTTTACTTGATAAAGGCGAAATATATTTTGGTAATGAACAAAAAAAAGTAGAAGCAGGAGATATTTTGTTTGTACCTGGTGGAAAAGCAATTAATATTCAATACGGCGAAGCTCCTGCAGTAAAAATTAATTACGAAGAATTTGTCAGTAACAAAGACAAATACCTGGGTTACAACGCTGATCCTACTTTAATTGGAAACTTGAATGAAAGCTTCATTTCTTTAAGCTTTGAAGCCAAGGTTTTTGATTCTGTTAACTTCTTTACTTCTTTAGACATTCCTGCATTTGTCATCCAAAAAAATGATTTGTTGGCAGAAAAACTCACTGAAATCATGCAGGAAGAACTTTCTAAAAAAGTTGGACATGCACGTATCATCAAGGTATTGACAGAGCGTTTTATCATTGAAGTAATCAGGTATATTCTTAATAAAAACCTTTTTGTGGAGCAATTGGCCACCAACAGCAATTACTTCAAAGATCCAAGGCTTATTGACATCTTTACGTACATCAAAAATAATTTGGCAGGTGATTTGTCCAACCATATATTGGCAAATGTTGCGGCGGTTTCTGAAGATTATGTAGGTCAATATTTCAAAATGTTAACCAGTATTAATCCTCAGGATTATATTGAATACCAAAGAATGGAACAAGCAGTAAACTTGTTAAGAACTTCAAAACACAGTATTAGGGATATCGGTAGAATGGTTGGATACAAGGATACCGCTTATTTTTGTCGTCGTTTCAAAATGATGTTTGGAATTCCAGCAGGAAAAATGAGAAGAAGAGAATCTTTGGTGAATGTGTAATCAATAGCTTTCTATAAAAAAATAGATGTCCCTAAGTAAATTTCTTGGTACCTTCCCTGCCTTGCCGGGTACCTCGCTTTTTAATTTTTTTCCATCAATTTGGATGATTAGTTTATCTTGTCAAACAAATTAAAAGAGCTCAAAAAAATGCTCATTCCCTAACGCACTGAAGAAAGCGTATTGATATTTTGGGCTTGTTTATAAACTATTAATATCTTAAATATTAGTATATTATAAATAGGAATAGATTTTAAAGTGCATGCAAATCATGCGCAATCTTTGAATTGACTTGTGTATGACCTTTTAAAAAATGCGTTATCCCTATATTCTCGGGATTGCTCCATGAAGCAGTTAAAAACAAAACACTGTTTTAGCCACGCTACTGTTGAAAGTTTAAACAAATTTAGTGGCGAGTTTGTTTTGTTTCAGCGTAATGGAACAAAATCGTAACATTTTTAAACAAATGTCCGCCGTGGCGGAGTCTTGATTTTCGTTGGTTACTTTCATCATCAAAGGGAAATTGACAAAAGATTGAATGAAAGTAACAATTAATGGGTAGGCAATTTTTTTAATTTTTAGCAGCGCTATTATTAAATAAACCCAAATTCAGCGATACAATGAAGAGTGTGATTATCATGTTTCTACCTGATTTGCTTTTAATTTGCTTTTCTTTGGAAATATTGACCTGTACAAAGCAACACCTAACAAACCAACCAGTATAAACAAAGCCAGGAAGCCAAAAGCTACAAAGGCCAGTATGATTAAGCCCAAAAGTATGACCAAGGTGGAAAACATGATCAATACCTCAAATGGATTTGCTCTTCTGATTTTTTCCTGCGGTTCTAAGGAGGTGTGCGCTTGTTCACTATTTTTCTTTATTTCATTCGGTAAAATTGTTTTGATTGTTGTATGAACAGCAGGCTGTTTAATTAGGATTTGAAACGCAACATGCCTGTTGGTTTTCGTTTGAATAGTTGCATTTTCAACAACTATAGGAGTATTTTGTTCCGCTATTTTCCATTGGATATCTTCCTGTGGACTTGAGTTGAGGGTGTAATTTTTTTTTGCACAGCCAAGACTAAAAATGACCATAAAAATTAGATAGGTAGTTTTCATAAGACACTAAAATTATTTTTATTAGAACGATTTACCAAAGGCTATACATATAAAGTATTGTAAAAGAATATAAGTATGACAAAAAATAATTTAAAAACCTATTAAAAATAAAAGAGCGAATGTCATGACACATTCGCTCTGTTTAATGATTACTAACTCACCACAAAAACCTATTTCCATTCAAACAAACCTTCATTCAATGCATTTAATGCTTCTACTTTATAGATGGTTTTTAATACGATAGTGGTATTGTATTTACTTCCTCCACTGGAAATCATGCGGAAAGGAATGTCTTTTAAACAAGTTAACAAGTTCAGTATGATGCCTGATTTTTCAGGAGAAAAATTACCAACGATACATATAATGGATTGTTCTTGTTCAACCTCCACTACACCATATTGTTCCAATTCAACCAAAATGGCCTCTAAGTTAGAAGTTTCATCAATCGTCATCGAAAGGGCCACTTCCGAAGTCGTGATTACATCGATTGGGGTTTTATATTTTTCAAATACTTCAAATACTTTTCTCAAGAAACCATGCGCCAAAAGCATTCTGGTTGACTTAATTTTAATTACTGTGATGTTGTCTTTTGCCGCAATGGCAGTTACCGCCCTGTCAGACACATTGTTGGTAATCACCGTTCCTTCAGCTGAAGGCTCCATGGTATTCAACAATTTTACCGGAACATTTCTGTCCTGCGCTGGACGGATACAAGTTGGATGAAGAATTTTTGCACCGAAATAAGCCAACTCAGCGGCTTCATTGAAAGAAACTTCACGCACAGGAAAAGTACGTTTTACAATTCTTGGATCATTGTTGTGCATGCCATCAATATCTGTCCAGATTTGAATCTCTTCCGCATTGATTGCCGCCCCTAATAATGTACCTGTATAATCGCTACCGCCTCTTTTAAGGTTATCAATTTCTCCTTTTGGATTACGACAAATATACCCTTGGGTAATAAACAAGTCACAATCGTTGTGTTGTGCCAATAATGCCGTTAATTTTTCTTCGATGAAACTTAAAATTGGCTCATTGTCATCATCTATTTTAACCATTTCAAGCGCAGGTAAAAGCACTGATTTTCTACCCATTTCAGTCAAGAAATGATGAAACAATTGGGTAGAAATCAATTCTCCCTGAGCCACTAAAATTCTTTGCTCTATGACAGTTGTTGGCACATCAACCAATGAACGGATAACGGCAAATTGTTTGTCTATTACCGCTTTCCCTTTTTCAAGACTTGATTCACTTTTATATAAAGTGGCAATAAATTTCTTATAATGTTCGTAAAGGTTCTCAATGACAGCTACTGCTCCAGCCTTGTTGCCTTCGGCAAGTTTATCACCAATTTCAACTAACACATTGGTTGTACCTGTTACTGCAGATAAAACCACAATCTTACGGTGGCTATCATTAATAATAGCTGCCACTGCCTGCATGCGTTCTGGCGAACCAACGGATGTACCACCAAATTTTAAAACTCTCATTGCCAAGTATTTTGTATTAATTGAATGAAAATGTACCTCTGTTAATTTTCAAATGACTACAAAGTTAAAAAATTACCACAAAGTATGCAGTATTAAGAACAAGGAAATTTTCAAAATAATCTTTAAAGTGTGATAAAACAGAAAATAGTTGTGCTTTATATGCCCACTCAGGAAATTGCTTCGAGTGTTTTTACAAAATTATATATTTCAATAAATGAATTGTACAAAGGCACAGGTGTAATTCTGATTACATTAGGTTCGCGCCAATCCACCATGATATGATTTTCTTGCAGTTTTTGGAACAATTCTTTCCCACCATTTTTAAATATAACTGACAATTGACATCCCCGTTGATCGGGATTTGAAGGCGTAATGATAGTAATATTACTGGCGCATGCACTATGCAACAACAAAAATTCAAGATAAGCCGTCAGGACTTTACTTCTTTTCACTAAATTTTCTATTCCCGCTTCTTCAAATATTGCTGCTGACGCCAAATAAGCTGCCAAAGGCAATACAGGAGCATTGCTTAATTGCCAACCATCTGCACCAGAAGCAGGTTGAAAACCTTTTTTCATCAGAAAGCGCTCCTCTTCCCGGTGTCCCCACCAACCTCCCATACGAGGCAGGTTTTCCTCCGCATGTTTTTGGTGTACAAACGCACCACCCACACCACCAGGACCAGCATTGAGGTATTTATAAGAACACCATACGGCAAAATCTACCTGCCAATCGTGTAATTGTAAAGCAATATTACCAACCGCATGGGCAAGGTCAAAACCAATAATTGCACCAACTTGCTTTGCTGAAGCAGCAATCGAATTGATGTCAAAAGCTTGTCCCGTATAATAATTTACGCCACCTAAAAAAACCAGTGAAAGCGCATCAGCATTTTCATTGATGGCTTGGAGAATATCTTCTGTTCTGAGAGTATGTTCTCCCTCTCTTGGAAAAATTTCTATAATGGTTTCTTCAGGAATCAATCCATGAAGTTTCACTTGGGTTTCCAATGCATATTGATCCGAAGAAAAAGCCCCAGCTTCGGTAATGATTTTAAATTTCTGTTTCGTAGGACGATAAAAACTGGTTAAAAGTAAATGTAAATTGGTAGTAAGCGAATTCATCATGACCACTTCGCTTTCATTGGCCCCAAGTAATTTTGCAGTCGTTTTTTTGGCAAATTTATGGTACTGCATCCACGGTTTTTCGCCTTTAAAATGTCCTTCAACGCCCAAATTTCCCCACTGCTTCAATTCTGCAGCGATCAATTTTTGAACCGATTTGGGTTGTAAACCAAGAGAATTTCCACAAAAATAGATGCACTCTTTTCCATTTATGAAAGGAATAAAAAATCGATTTCTAAAATTAGTAGGAAATTCTTTTTCCAATAATTGAGCACAAGTATCATCTAAAGTGAATATAGTTTCCATGCTATTGTTATAAAAAAAGGCTGAAGAGCATCTCCGCAGCCTTTGGTAATTATAAATTGTCTAAACGAAAAATATAAGGAATATCTTAATTTTGTTTTTTGAATTGAATTGCAAAGACACCAGCAATGATTAATAATAAGGCTACAGAAGAATACAATCCGATATTGTTACCTATGAAATAGGAATCAGGGTGAAATTTGAATTCAATTTTATGCTTCCCAGCTGGAATTAGAATTCCTCTCAATATATAATTTACCCTAACATTGTCTATTTTTTCCCCATCCATATAGGCTTGCCAACCATGTTTGTAATAAATTTCAGAAAAAACAATAAAACCACTAACAACACTTGTAGCATTGTATTTTAGGTAATTTGGTTTGTATTCTTCTAAAATTACTTTTGCACCTGTTGTATCAAATTTACTTGGAGAAACAGCAAATTTTTTGGCATCTATCACTGCAGTTGTTCGTGGATTAATTTTATTCAAGGTTCCAATTTCTGCATCAGCACCTTGTACTGCTATCAATTCATTGACATACCAGGCATTTCCTAAAGCATAAGGATTTTGTAATACGGCATCTTTTGATTCTCCCAGTATAATATACTTGGTGTTCAACATGTTTAACACATTTTGAAAAGCAAGCAGTTGAGGCGTAAAGGTTTTGTTATTAATTGCCGTGATAATATTTTGCATTTCGGGCGTAATGTTTCTTTCAATCACATCTTGGTAACTCCTCATTTTCGCGGCACAATAGCCACCAATAGATTTGTGAAAATAGGAAGTACGCGCATCGTTAAAAGGATTGTTTAAATTAAAAACCCTATAATCCAAAGACTTGTCTTCCAAAATGGCTAAGTCAGCTTCAGTAGGTGTAAAATAATTTTCGTAAACATGCTTCGCAAAATTATTTTTATTCACATACCTTTTATCCACACTCCAAAGGTCTATCAAAGTAAGTAACGCAATGATGCCAATGGCCAAATTAGCCTTCAACTTATTGATCAATACTAAGTAGATACAAACAATTGCACCCAAAATAAACATCAAGGACCTGAATGCATCCGCACGAACCATACTTACGCGGTCTTCTTTTACAGCATCCAATAGCCATTCTCCACCAGCAGCTTCACGAAGTTGTGCGTCTGCAGCGCCTTCAAGACTTCCCGAACCGGCAAATAACATGATCAGTACTAAAGTACCCACCACTACTCCAACCGCTATTTTTAATGGCTTTTCTATTTCCGCCATCGATGATTTCAACACTTTGTCAAGCGCCAATATGGCAAGTAAAGGCATCGTTACCTGAGCAATAACCATCGCCATCGTAACGGCCCTGAATTTATTGTACAAAGGAAAATGGTCAAACATGAAATAGTTAAACGAGGGGAAATAACTTCCCCATGAAAGCATAAAAGACAATAAGGTACCACTTAACAACCACCATTTCCACCTGTTATCCACAATGAGTAACCCTAACACGAACAAGAAACAAATGATAGCTCCAGCATATACAGGTCCAGCGGTAAAGTTTAATCCACCAAAGTAAACGGGAACATTGGCAGTAAATTGGTTGACACTCTCCATTGGAACACCTTTCTCCACCATGGCCTTGTAAGTGGCAGAGTTTTTATCCAAAGCAGCACCACTTCCTCCACCGTAAAAATTAGGAACAAGCAAGGTAAAGGTTTCAGATTTTTCATAGCTATAATCAAAAGCATAATCTTTATCCAAACCTTCTTCTCTTTTTTCTTCTTTACTATCAAGTGGCTTTAATAAATATTCACCCCTGATTGAGGCTTTGCTATATTCATAATTGTATAGCAATGAACCAAAATTACAGGCAATCCCTATCAATCCAAAAACCAGTAACAAAGAGGCAGATTTCAAAAAAGAACCAATGGTTTTATTTTTTATGGCAAATATCAATTCAGAAATACCTAAGAATACCAACACCATAGCCAAATAATACGTGATTTGAAGGTGACTGCACCTAATTTGTAAAGCAAAGGCTAATCCAAATAATGCACTTCCGGCAAGTGCATGTTTCCTAAAAGCCCAAACTGCAGCAGCCAGCGCCAATGGCATGTAAGCCATGGCCATGATTTTCGCATTGTGTCCTGCGCCCAAACTTATTAACGTAAATGATGCCAAAGCAAATCCCAATGCACCAATGGAGGCCATTAAAGGTTTGATGTCAAAAGCCAACAACAACAAATAAAAAGACATCAACATGATAAAAATCAAACTTACAGGATTTGGTAATCCTAGCGTTAATATTTGATGCACATATATAAAAATATCTCCAAAGTGAGACGTTGCCACAAAAGCAGACGGCATACCTCCAAACATGGAATTTGTCCAAAGTGGTTCTTCATGGTATTGTTTTCTGAATGCTATAATTTCCTGTGCACTACCTTTCCATTGTGTAATATCATGTTGATCTAGCGACTTTTTGTCAAAAAATATAGGACTAAAATATAGGATTACTAACAAAAGAAAGGCGGCAACAACAACGAGGTGAGGTAATAAGTCTCTTTTGAAATCTACTTTTTTCATGTTTTGATTGATGTGATAGAAACAGCAAAAATGTAGTTTTCAATTTTTGCTATGCCACTAAAGTAACCAAAAGTTTATACCTTACAAAACATTATCTGTCAAAAAATATACTTTTCAATAGAAGTAATCACATTTTTAAAAAAGCACTGTTAATTGTTCTTACATTTAACAGTGCCTATACAATCATTTACTGCCTTAAAAATCTATTTCACAAACTGATTTCGTTGGAATATTTACCCCACCTTTTATGGTTATATACTCTTCATTAACAGCCCATATTGTTGTTTCAACTGCAAAATATTGATTTTCTTCTGAAAGAAAAGTTAACTTCACTTTTCCTTTGTAAACGTTGCCAAGCATCTCGGCTTTTTTCATGTAAATACTGCGTAACCTGCGTTTTGTAATATCAATTAAAACATCCTGTTTAGCGTATTTAAAACCTACTAAATCTTCTTTTTGGAGTAGTTTAACTTGATTTGCAGTAATTCCCATGGTATTTATTTTTTAATATTGTGTGAGATTGAATTAGACATTTCCTGAAGAATGTTTGCCTTTCTACGAGATTATCCTGATAGGGTTATGGCGAAAATTAAGATTTTAATCTAAATTAACTGAATAATATAACTTTTTTTCCAGGACGCTTTTGGGTTCAATACCACTATGCCTTCTTTTTCAGCAAATTGCCCAGTAAAATTTGAAGTATCGGCCAGTCCTTGCCATGGTTCTAAACAGACAAATTTTTTTGTTCCTGTTTTAGTCCAAACACCTAAGGATGGAAACTCATCAATACTCATTTTTACCCCCTTTCCTGTTCCTTTATGTACCACACTTACCCAGGTAGATTTTAAATTTTTGAAAATTAAAGCATCATTGTCAAACAAGTGAGTATCCAAGGCAACGCTGTTTTTTACTCTTGGTAATAAAACCTGTTCGTCCTTGATGGTACCATCTGCTAAATTTACCAGACTGATGAATAAGTCTTCCTCCAATTCAAATTTTAATTCATAATCTTCAAATTTTTCATCCGAAAATAAAGGGCAATTAAATGCCGGGTGACCTCCTACCGAAAATAACATGGCTTTATCGTCAACATTATTGACCCAATAAGTAACTTTAAGTCCATCATTTTCAATGGTATAAACCACATTTAATTCAAACTTAAAGGGATATTGTAACAACAATGCTGCTGTATATTTCAATTGATAATGCAGTGAATCAACAGATTGGGCCACCAATTCAAATTCCATATCTCTTGCAAAGCCATGTTTGGGAAGTTGGAATGCTTTTTCTCCAATACGGTAAGTATTATGCATCAAAGCACCTACAATAGGAAATAATATGGGTGAATGTTTTCCCCAAACATTTTCGGATGCCTGCCATAAATATTCTACGCCATCTTTAACAATAGAAGTCAATTCAGCGCCTGCCATTTTTGCTTTGACCTGAATAGTACCATTTTGAATTTGTTGCATCATTGTCCTTTTTACTTTAATGAAATAGCTTGCTATTCACTTGAATAAAGTTTAAGCAAAATATGTAGCTTCGCTAAAAATTATAAATTTTTGAGGTGCTGAAAGATTTACTACTTTTATGCATTCCCAAGTTACAAAACTAAAAAATGTTTGCTAATGGTAACACAAATTATACAGGATTTGAGAAATAACATTGATGCTACTAAAGCAGCATTTTTCCCAAGGTTTTTTAAAACAGGTAAAGGACACTATGGAGAAGGGGATATTTTTTGGGGAATATCTGTTCCTAAATTAAGGTCGGCAATCAGTAAATATTTCAAAAACAGCACCTTAGATGACATTCAACATTTAATTCTAGATCCTGTTCACGAAGTGAGAATGGCAGCTATTTTTATTTTGGTCAACCAATTTACCAAAGCAAAAGACCAAGCAAAACAAAAAGAAATTTATGATTTTTACCTTAAAAACACCAAAGGAGTAAATAACTGGGATTTGGTAGATGGTTCTGCAGCACAAATCGTTGGTGCCTATCTGTTTGATAAAGACAGGTCTAAACTTTATGAATTGGCTCAATCCAAAAATCTTTGGGAACAACGTATTGCAGTAATTGCTACATTCTATTTTATCAGAAAAAACCAATTTGAAGATACCCTTAAACTTGCGAAAATACTGTTACATCATCCGCATGATTTAATGCACAAAGCCATTGGATGGATGTTAAGAGAAGTTGGAAAAAGAGATGTTGAAACATTGGAAGCTTTTTTAAACCAACATTATCAATCCATGCCAAGAACCATGCTGCGTTATGCGATTGAAAAATTCCCTGAACCAGTGAGACAAGCCTATTTGAAAAAGTAATATTGAGTGTTTAAGGTTGAGTTTTGAGTAAAAAAACTGAAAACCAATTAACAGTAAACTTGAAAACAGTAAACTCGTCAACCGTAAACTCGAAAACCATAAACTCGTTAACCATAAACTCGAAAACCATAAACTCGTTAACCGTAAACTCGTTAACCGTAAACTCGTTAACCAATTTACCCCAGGCCAACTGTTTTCAAAATTTCTGTTACTTCAATGTCTGCACAATTGAAATGTCCTAAAGGACAGGATTTTTTACCATGCAAACCACAAGGCCTGCAGCTTAAATTTTCTGTGGTTTCAATAAGGTAGGATTCGTCTGAAACAGGTGTAAACCCAAAGGCCGGAACTGTAGAACAAAAAATAGCTGCAATCGGCGCATTGGTTGCTGAAGCGATATGCAAGGGAGCAGAATCATTTGCAAAATTCATGTTGGCTTGTTGCATCAATGCTGCAGATTCTAAAAAATTTAAGTGTCCAGCCATTACCGTTACATTGCCGTGTGTCGTTTTACTTTTAATCTCTTCACACAAAACTACATCTGTGGGTCCTCCCAAAAGTTTAACCGCCAAATTTGCTGGCAAATGGTTGATAAGTTTTATCCATTGGTGCACAGGAAATTGTTTGGTAAACCATACGGAAGCTGGCGCAACGGTAACATATTCTTCAGGCATTTTTACATTTTCATAGTCCTGTGCTGAAGGATATAGTTTTGGCTTAACTGTTTTCGTATCCGTAATATGGTGAATCAAGGCTAAATTTCTATCGATTTCATGAACAAAATTCCCTGTCTCGTTAATGATATGCGTGATTTTATGGGTATAGCTCGATGAAAAAGGATTTTTATCAAAACCTATTTTATGGGTAGCTCCTGAAAATGCCACCAACAATCCAGAAGAAAAAAAACGGTGCAGGTTAATGACGTAGTCGTATTTTTCAGCCCTGATTTGTTTGATTAAACCAAACAGCTGCCTGATTTTACCTTCTTTTTTATTGAATATCAATACTTTATTCAGGAGTGGATGTTGCTCAAATAAACCTTCGTTGCCTTTTTTCAATAAAAAATCTATGCTTGCCTCCGGATAAAACTGGTGTATTTTTTCAATCAAAGGCGTCGCCAAAATAACATCACCAGTAAAAGCCGTTTGAATAATTAATACTTTCATAAATTCTGTTTATCCAGATTCTTTAACAACAACGAAACATCTCAAATATAAAACATGTAAGGCTTCAAAACAACTTGTTTCATTTGAGCAATGGGTGATTATTTTACATTTACACTATTGGATTGGCTACTTGAATATCCTTTACCATCAATTGTAATGTGGTATTGTCCCTAAAAGTATTTTCGTCAATGGTATAACACAAATTAAATTTTTGACCATCCTTAACCAACGGATGAAAATGTGCCATTCGAAAAGCAATGGCATCAAATTTTTCTTTTGAACCTTCATGCCTCACCGTCATTTTAAGGTGCTCTTCTTTTAAAATTCTGATTGAAGTCGGTTCGGCCACCAAGTTTTGAGAGATAAATACTGGTTGCATATTTCCAGGTCCAAAAGGGGCCAATTGTTTGATGAGCGCATAAAACTTAGGATTTATTTGACTCAAAATAAGGGCAACATCCGCTTCTATGACAGGATACAATTGGTCTTCTTGGATAGTTGCAGTAACTATTTCGTTGAATTTTTGTCGGAATGCAGCTACATTTTCCAATTTCAAACTCATCCCTGCGGCATACATGTGACCGCCATATTGTTCTAACAATTCTTCACAGGCAGCAATGGCTTCGTACACGTCAAATCCACGTACCGAACGCGCAGAACCGGTGGCAAAATCTCCAGATTTTGTCAATACAATGGTAGGGCGATAATAATGTTCAATACAACGCGATGCCACAATTCCCACTACACCTTTGTGCCAGTCTTCTTTGTACAAAACGGTTCCTCTTCCCTGCAACAAAAATTCATCTTCCTGAATCATGGCAATGGCCTCGGCAGTAATGTCCGCGTCAAGTTCTTTGCGGTCGGTATTGTGTTCGTTGATATTTTTGGCAAGCGCCATTGCCGCATCATCGTTTTCGGCCAGCATCAATTCAACCGCAGCGCTCGCATGCGCCAACCTTCCGGCAGCATTGATTCTTGGTGCAAACCCAAAAACCACATTCCCAATTTCAATGGTATTTTTTAACCCTGCAATTTCAATCAATGCTTTAATTCCAGGACGTGGATTGTCATTGATAACCTTCAATCCATAAAAGGTCATTACCCTGTTTTCACCTGTAATAGGCACAATATCAGCGGCAATACTGATAGCCAACAGGTCAAGATAAGTCATTAAATTGTCCTGAGGAATATTTTCAGTGAGACAATAGGCTTGCAAAAACTTAAAGCCAACACCACATCCAGAAAGTTCTTTATAAGGATAACTACAATCGGGTCTTTTTTGATCTAATACTGCGACCGCAGCCGGCAAAATTTCTCCCGGGCGGTGATGGTCACAAATAATAAAATCGATGCCTTTACTTTTGGCATAAGCCACATGTGCTAAGGATTTTATTCCACAATCGAGGGTAATCATTAAGGTAAACCCATTTGCAAATGCATGGTCTATACCTAAGTATGAAACGCCATAACCTTCTTTGTAACGGTCGGGAATATAATAAGCTACATGTGGATAATGTTGTTTTAGAAATCCATAAAATAACGCTACAGCAGTAGTGCCGTCTACATCATAATCTCCAAAAATCAACACCTTTTCTCGCTTAGCAATGGCCGTTTGTATCCTGGCTACAGCTTTGTCCATGTCTTTCATTAAAAAAGGATCATGAAAATCAGTAAGCTGAGGTCTAAAAAATGCTTTGGCTTTATCAAAAGTATCCACACCTCTTTGCAATAACATTGTCCCTAAGGTATTATTAACATTGATGGCAGTACAAATTTCTTCTATTTTTTCAGGAGTAGGAAGGGTTTTAATCTTCCATTGGTGTGCGGTTTTTGATATCATATTTAAAAAGTATTATAAAAATGTAATCAATAAAATCATACCTATAATCATTACTAAGTACATGATTACGTCTACCCGCATGTATTCTTTGTATTGATTGTAAAAATTAATGAGCTTTTTCATTGGCGTATTTTTCTGCAATTTATACTATTTTAAATCATTTGTGCGATACGATGGGTTATAATTGGCTAAAGAAAATATGGTTGAAATATTATTCCAAAAACAATTAAAATTAACGAAAGAAAAAAATTGTAGACAATAAACCAACAAGTGTGTCAATTTGATATCCTAAAATATCAATTTATGCTACATAGAAAAAATTTTAGGAACATCAATATTCTTAATTAATTTGGTACAACAATCAATCGTCCGGTTGTATTGAGAAGCAGTAACGGTATTGATCCAGGTGATGCGCACCAAATCCTCCCCACTTAAACACCAAAGCTTTGGGCTTGGTCAGGATTTATAGTTGCTGTTTTGATAGAACATTGCCAAACTTTTGGTGCAACACACAAAAACGCGGAATGAAATTTTTGGGATGATGAAATTCATTTAATGTTGTTTTGCCAGCATTTGAAAATCATGCCAATAGGTTCAGTTTTTTGCATTGATATTGTCTGATGGAACCAATTCCAAACAAGCCAAATAACTTGCATCATGGTCATTAAGCAACTGTTTACATTGAAAACCTAATGCCAAAGCATGGCTTTCTAAGGTGCTATAATCAATATACAGCCATGAAAAAGTTGACACATGATTTTCATAACTGATCACGTATTCCAACTCTCCATAATAAGCGCCATTTAAATCTACCAGCATGGAGCCATCTTCATTGACAAACATATACATGATGTCTGTCGATTCAAGAAATATTTTGCCTCCTTTATTCAACAAAGTTTTTAAATGTACTAATAATTTGTCAAGGCCATCAAGCGTTCCCGCTATTCCTATTCCATTCATTAACAACAACATGGTATCAAAACCATTGTCCTGGAAATTAAAAATATCGCCATTGACAACTTTCTTTATGCCACGTTGAAGCATAATTTCACAAGCTTGTGGCGACAAGTCAATGGCGGTAACGTCAAGTTTTCTTTTTTGTAAAATGATGGAATGTGCGCCAGAACCTGCACCTATGTCTAAAATTTTGCCTGAACAATCGTCTAAAGCAACTCTTTCCATTTCAGGCATCCCTCGGTAAGTTCTATAAAGTGCACTTACTTTTATTTTTTCATTTTGGGTAATGGTTGAATTGACAACGATACAGGCTTTTTTATTGCCGTGGTAATAAGCGGCAATGGCAACACCAAAAGGGTCATTGTTCATTGAGTAAAATTATAGTTAATTAGGTACAAAGATTAAACTTTTTTCCATATTCTTTTCTATGATTTTAAATGTAGTACAAAGGATTGATTAAAGTTTATAACTTTGTTTCCATATCATTTACTTAGCAATTGGTGATTCATAATACACATCAATGAATATTTGGTAATTTACAACAGACAATTAATTATGCTTCAAATCAAACATGTTTCCTTTACTTATCCACAATTAAGTAAGCCAACACTTTCAAATT
>Ga0209354_10000398_pt1 | contig 20676 bp, 25 predicted proteins | sample LauGreSpBDMM15DD_2_FD_187562 | JGI IMG/M metagenome (GOLD analysis project Ga0209354, IMG submission 187562) | Freshwater lake microbial communities from Lake Michigan, USA - Sp13.BD.MM15.DD (SPAdes) (version 2) | ecosystem: Environmental > Aquatic > Freshwater > Lake | place: Lake Michigan...
TTGAAATTTAAACAAAGTTGTTTATATTTGTGAATGAAAATAATTAACCCAACTAAGCACCTAGGGATATAGTAGATTAATCATCGAAAAAATACTGTTTGGTATGTAATAAAATAAAGCACCATATTGCTCGGTTAAATAGGGGAGCATCAGTTTCAGTAACAGTTGAGGTTACCTCCTGTGAAGTTTGAGACACGATAATTAAGACAAGGATCGAAACCTTGGTGTGGTGTTTTTTATAAAATAATAAAACTATGCTTAAACCAACAAAGCTATGTCACAATTGCTTTAAACCTCACCAGCACCTAGGGATATATTGTCCCCAGTGCGATAAAACTATTAACAATATGAACGAACTACTAGAAAAGGCAAAACAAATGTACCCGATAGGTACGAAGTTTGAAAGTTTGTATAAAAGTAATTATTATGTAGTGACAAAACCAATATTCATTCGTTACGAAAATGTTTATACATTTGATGAAAATGGAGATATTAGGTGTATTTACGATATAGAAAAAAACAAATGGGCAGAAATTATAAACCAAAGCAATATGAAACAACAAGAATTTAATGACCTAAAAGTAGGTGACTTTATAAACAATTACGAAATACTTCACAAATACAATGAGTTTTTAATAGTACGCTGTGAAGATGGGCATGATTTGTTTGACTTGAATAAAATCAACAAGCTAGGATTGAAAGTTAAGTCTAAAACATTTATGGGATTGGAGATCAAGAAGTACGATAATGTGCCTTGTGAGGTTAATGGAAATGAATTGGCTTATTTAGTTGAGGTTAAACAAGATATATTATTTTATAAATACATAAGAAATACAAGCATTGTTTACACTTTAGTGACAACCTCAATCAGAATATTATGAAAATAAATAATTATGCCAAGAGAACCTGAACCACTAAAAAGAATATATAAAGGTAATATAACTATTAATATTAGAGATATATTCCGTAATTCAGAAATACAAAAAGAAGTTAATAAAGCTTGTAAAAAACTTAAATCTAATAATAAATATTATGAAAATAAACGAATGTAGCGTAATTGATAACAAGGTTATAAACTATTTTCTTCACAAATCTTAATTAAAATGGACTTACGAATTGAACACATTTTCAGAGAAGAAATGAAAGGAGATAAATCTTTTCAAGAAAAAGAAAGCGGATTAAGTGTGCTTTTTGGGAATAATAAATATTCTAAAGTTGAAATGAGAGAAACTTGGGAACTAGGAATTAAACATGGTATTGAAATCGGATTAAGAAAAGCAAGTTTAGAAGGACAAACAATTGAACTTAATCAAAATACTCCCGAAGGAAAACATAAGGAGTTTATTGAAAAGTTCTATCAATTGGCTGATGAATATGATTGTGCAATTCAACATCATCCAGAAATAGGTATGGTGATTATCACTAGAATTAAAAAACATTAACTGAAATAATAAAAGCATTACCACTTGACGAAATAATTAAACTATTATGAAAAGAAAGACAGCTTTACAAAGTGCAATAGATGAATTTGAAACATTAAAAAGTAAGTCTGAATCAATAAGAGATATTGTTTACTTAGATGGTGTAATTGCAGTATTAACATCAAAACTCCCACAAGAAAAACAAGATTTGAAAAAGGCTTTTCATGAAGGTATTTCAAATGGTGACAATTATGGAATGGATTCAGCAGAAGAATATTTCAACCAAACATTTGAAGCATGAAAAACAAGAAATATCTAGTAATTGAAAAAGATGTTTTGAAAATGTTGATTAAAGAAAATTCAATAGACAGAAAAAACAAAGACAATACAGAAGATTACAACACCTACCTTGATGGTCTTATTCAAGGATTTGATATAATTAAAGAACATTGCAAACCACTAAAATAAATATCATGACAAACGAAAAATACAATAAATTAAAACTTGTTGTTTGGGATAATACATTCCCAATCTATTCACATCTTACAGATAAATTCTATATGGATTTTGATGATATTTTAGATGATATTGATGAATATAACGAAGATAATGATACAAATATAACATCAGAAGATATGATGTTTGTTAGATGTGATGAAAATGAATATCCACAAATTGATTATGATTCAATGTTAGATGAAGCTCCCGAAGATTTTGAAGATATTCCAAAAGAATTAAGAACTAAAATAGATGAGTTAAATGAATATATAAAAACTTTACCTCCTTTATCTTATTCATTTAGTAACTTAAAAATAAAAATAATGATAGAAATATGAAAAACGAAAAATACCTAGTAATAGAAAAAGAAATCCTTGAAAGGCTGATTCAAGAATGTAAGACATTTGATAAAGACATAGATTGTCAATCAAGTTTAATAAGCAGATGGAATGAAGGGAGGTTCGCAGCATATTGCGAAATCAAAGACTATTGTAAACCACTAGACGAAACTATTAAAAATTTAGTCGGATATTAATTTATCCGACTATTTTTTTTATATTTGCGTGAAATGGCAATATATGAATGGAGTAGCTTTAAAACAAGACTTTAATATTATAAAAAACAATCCTTTAGCACCTCAGACTACTGGAGTAGTACCTTCTGCATTTGATGAAGTGTGTTGTTTTGATATTACTTTTTTAGCCGAAACAGGATCACCTACAAGCGACTTAAAAAACGACAAAACATCATTTATTTGGTTTTTAGATAACAACTTTGTAAGCGCTGAAATGACTTTACAAAAGTATGTAAATGGTGCATGGGTTGATAAAACAGCATTAATAGATGCAACTTATGGAACGTTTTATGCATACGGTTATGGGGGGAAAACACTATACGATGAAGACCGTATTGGTTATTTATTAGACTTTAATAAGGTTTTCAATGCTGCAACATACGGAGAGGGTAAGTATAGGGTAAAGTGTACAGGAACAACTATACTAGCTACTACAATAGACTACTTTAGTTTTGAATTTTGCCTTACTAAATACTTTGACCACGTAGCCGACAATACGGTACGCCTGGAATGGTACAAGAACGGTAATGATGGAAGAATATCAGATATATCTTTAAAGAACGACTTTGATTCACTTAATTGGTACAATTCAATAAGGCTACCAAATGCTTATTTTGGACTTGAAAAACAGACTAAAGATAAGACATTTGTAAAGTATCAAAACGGGAATGAAGTATGGCTATCCGATAACATCGAAATTGAATATACGCTAAAAGTTATGGCCATAGAATTTTGGCTAATTAATTTAATAAGCTTTGATTTTAACACCAACTCAGAAATGTATGTTACAGACTACAATAGCACAAACCAAACCGTATTTATTAAGCAACCGATAAGTTCAATTAGTGGGGCAAATATAACCTATACGGATGGTTCAAATCTTGTAAGCGCAGAGTACATTTATAAACCGTTAATCAATAATTTTGTACATAAAAGAGGGTAATCATGGATTTACGTACATTTAATTTTTCAAAAAAGAAGTACGAAGCTGATGCTTGGGAAAAGAAACTAATTGAGTATTTCGAGTTTATGAAAACTCAATATTGGATTAAAAACGAATCTATAAAAAGTGGTGACTTAGCAGGAACTACTATGCAAGTTGAAACACGAACTCCTTTAACACGTGGAAACCTTTGTATTTTTGCTGGAATAACTAAGGCAACGCTTGATAATTACCTTTCAAATAAAGAAAGTTATGAAAATCATTTTGCTATCACTAAGATGGCTTTAGAAATTATAGACAATGACCAAATAGAAGGAGCTATGTTAGGAGTGTATAATACTAACTTAGTAGCAAGATTACAAGGGTTAAAAGAACAAACAGAAACAGAGGTAAAAGGTACAGGATTACCTATTTTTAACTTAAATATTAATTCATCAAAAACAGATTTTGCAAATAGTGAAGACGAAGTAAAATGATAGATATTAACGGTACAGACGTATTTCACGAAAATTTTAAGTCTACCGAAAAGATATTAATCAATCAAGGAGGTACTTCTTGTTTTGAAGGTAGTCAATTAGTAGTAACTAAAAGAGGTTCTATTCCAATAAAAGATATTATTATTGGTGACTTTGTTTTGTCTTATAATGAAGAAACAAAGTTAAACGAATGGAATTTAGTTAAAAATCTTTTTCAATTTAATAATACTAAAAAAACAATCAAAGTAAAATTAAAAAACGGTAAAGAAATTATAGTAACAGAGGATCATAAATTTTTCTATAAGGGTAGTTGGAATACTCTAAAACATTTGCTATATTTAAAGTATGGAAATATGGAAACCAATACCGAATTTTAGTAGATACGAAGCCTCGTCATTAGGAAATCTACGTTCAATTAATTACAAAAATAGTGGGGAAACAAAGCAATTAAAGCCAGCTTTAAGCAAAGATGGATACATGAAAACTATGCTTTTATGTGACAATAAAAAATATAGTTCATGGACTGTTCATTTATTTATTGCAATTACTTTTTTTGGTGCAAAAGAAAAAGGATTTGAAATAAATCACAAAGATGGTAATAAGGCAAATAATAGTATTAATAATTTAGAATATTGTACAAGAAGTCAAAATATAAAACATGCTTTTGATAATAAATTAATGAAACCTAAAGTAGGTAGTTTAAATGGTATGTCAAAACTAAATGAACAACAAGTTTATGAGATAAGAGAACACGCAAAAAACAACGGTAAAAACTACGGAAGAAAAAATTTAGCAGTAAAATATAATGTTTCTGAATGTACAATAAAAGAAGTAGTTAATAGGCGAAAAAATAAGTTTTACAATGTTTGATATATTAGAAAATATTGAAAGTTTTGAGTATGTTAATAATGTTGACATAGTTTATGATATTGAAGTTGAAAATAATCATTGCTATTATTTAGATTGCATTGATAATATATTAGTTCATAATAGTTCAAAAACTTACTCTATTTGCCAACTACTTTTATTAAAAGCTTGCAGTGAGCCGAATAGTGTTATAACTATCACGGGAGAATCTATACCTAACTTAAAAAAAGGCGCTTACAGGGACACCGAAAACATAGTTTTTAACACTAAAGGACTAAATGAATATATTGAATCTTGGAATAAGTCGGATAGGATAATTTACTTTAAAAACGGTTCTTTAATCGAGTTCGTTTCAAACCTTGATGAGCAATCAGCTAAAAATGGTAAACGTGACTATCTTTTTGTAAATGAAGCTAATGGCATTGCTTATTCTATATTTTTTCAATTGGCCATAAGAACAAGAAAACAAATATACATTGATTATAACCCCTCTGCGCCATTTTGGACACATGATAAGCTAATAGGTACAAGTGCCGAAAGCAATGACCTATCTGCAAGTGTTAAGCTTATTATATCAGACCATAGGCATAATAATTTTTTAACGGCTGAAGACCATTATAAAATCGAAAATATCAAAGACAAAGAACTTTGGAGAGTGTATGCTCGTGGCCTAACTGGTAACCTTGAAGGTATTATTTTTAGTGACTGGAAAGAGATACCGGACGACCAATTTCCTGACACTGACTTTTGGGGCGGCCTAGATTTTGGATATACAAACGACCCGACCGCAGGGGTAAAAGTAGCTAAAGTAGGAAACAATATATTTATTCATGAATTATGTTATGAATCAGGTATAGCACCAATACAATTAAAACAAATCTTTGAATTAAACGGATTCGACGAAAATACAACGATTTACACAGAGCATGACCCAGACATGGTTACACAGCTTAGAAGCTTAGGTTTATACTGCTTACCCGCCAATAAGGGCAAAGGTAGTATCAATGCAGGTATAAGTAAGCTAAAAGAATACAACGTATATTATACAGCTTCTAGTAAGAACTTAGCAGAAGAAAGAAAGCGTTATATGTGGATTAAGGATAAGATAACAGGGAAGCCAACTAATACACCTATTGATAGTTATAATCATTTAATTGACAGTTGCAGATATGCCGTATATACGCATTTTTACTACTCCTAAAAACCTGTAGATGGTGCAGGTATTACATCTCCACCCTCAACCGCTGGTAACCCTACCAATTTACGCACTTCATTAGGGGTAAGATTAGCAAGCATATTATTTGCAACAATAGGACTAAGACCGTTAAGTCTGTCAAGGATTGAATTACCTGTATTATCAATTATTACATTGTTACTATTTTTCAATATCTCTTGTGCTTGCAAAGGAGTTAAAATGTTAGTTTGTACAAGTTGTGTAATTGATTCCACTATGCTATTGTCTTGTAAAATCTTAACATGCTCAAAACTTGGTACTATTTTCTGACCATTCTGTAATCCTAAGAATTTAGTGAACTCCTGACAAAACAATTCAGCTTCTGGAATGATAGTATCTTGATATACTTGAATTAAACTATTTTTTACATTCTCAAATGTTTGAGATTTTGAACTAAATATATTTACATTCAATCCGAAATGGTCAATTATAGTTAAGAAATAAGCGTCTATCTGTTCCAATAATAACAAATCACGTGTTGGATATGTCATAGGTTGCCATTGTAAAGCTGACTGTGTTACAATCACTTTACGCTTACCATCCTCAACACCGTAATCATCAATATAGGCATTCTCAATTTTTGCTTTTTCTTCAGACTTTAATGGCATACCTCCCATTGGTGACTTATTATTATCGCTCAATATACCGATAGCGCCTTTTTTACTTGAAATACTATTCAGGTAGTCATAAGCATACTTTGTGTTTGTGATAGGGTATTTCAAAGATTTGAGAGGTGATACACCTACAAGCGGATCATCAATATCGGTATTCCTCAACCAAAGTATTTCATTTTGTTCAAATGTCTTGTTGATAATACCATTAACATTATACAATTCGTAATTCTTAATTACTGATTCTAAGCTTATTTGGTCAAATACCTTACCTGTAAGTACAGGCTTTAAGTACCTGGCACTAATCAAATTTACAGATGTGGGGTACGTTTGAATATTTGATGGCTTGTTTTTATAAATAAATACATTGCCATAAACGTCTTTTTGTTCAATGTAAGTTTTTAGAAAACTATTAATACCCTGATAAATATTTATATTGTTTATAAAATTATCAAAATTAGCATCACTTATTACATTACCTTCTCTATCAACCAATTTCAATTCCATGTTTGAAAACATAGCTGACTTTTTTCGGATTACTTGGTTAACGCTTGGATTCTCATTAAAAATCTTGTACGGTTGCTCAACATCAAGGTAAACAGCCCCCTCAGTGCCTATTATTCGGCTATTTTGTGAGTTGAAAAAATACTTTTCGTTATTAGCAAAAAGATTATTGAAGTAGTTCCCAAACTGTGAAATAAAGTTCATATTTATATATTTATTGATTTATGCAAATTTATTATTTATTTTTGCATAAAATACTAAAAAATGATTTGATTTTAATTTTATTTGTTAATTTTGCAAAAAATAGAGAAAAACTATGCAAAAATTTGCAAAAAATACAAATAGTCCTATATACTACAAAGCATTAGCTAATACTGTTGAATTGCCTGACGTTAATAATAGGGTTGCTATTGCTTATTATGCTTCATTCAATACCATTGATGCAGAAATGGACATTATAAGAAAAGGTGCATTTTTAAAGTCAATCAATGACCGTGGGCCATCCTCAACATCAAATAGACAAATAAAATTTTTACATCAACACAATATACAAGAGCCTTGTGCCACTTTCAATTCATTACTAGAGGATAACATTGGGTTGATTGGTGAGCATAAAATAGAGAAAAGCGGATTAGGGGACATTATTATTGAACGCTATGCAAATGGTATTTATAAGGAACATTCATTCGGGTTCCAATATGTTTGGGATAAATGCAATTGGATAGATGTTCCATCTACGCAATTACCTTTAGACATGGAAGATGAAGTACAAGATGACCCTACAAAAACAAGTTCAGCATTTGAATGTAAGGAACTTAATTTATTCGAGTGTAGCGTGGTAACTTTTGGATGTAATGAAAATACGCCATTTTTAGGGTTTAAAGGTACACATGAAGACCTTATTAAACAGTTAGAAAGCGAATTAAACTACTTAATTAAAAACGCTCCTAATTATGAATATGAACTATCAATCAGACAGTTATATGCTAAACAAATGTCATTTGCTAAAGACTTAGTCGCTAATAACACTAAGGAAGAAAGCAAGCCGATAATAGCAATTAAAGAAAATAAATCATTTTATTCACAATTAATCTAACCATGAAGAAAAAATTTAATTTATTCCTAGAAGAAAAAGGAATTTCTAAAGCTGACTTTCTATCTAAAGCTGCAGCTGAACAAGGTGAACTACACAATGAGTTCCAAGAATCACAATTCAAAGGACTTGAAGACCTGATTTCTAAAAAATTAGATTCAAGTGAAATTGAATCTTTGAAAAAAGACGGCACTTTGAGTGCTGAAATTAAAGGAGAAGTTGTAAGACTTGCAAATGAATTAAAATCTCTTAAAGAAGTAGCTCCAGTTGCTCAATTCAAATCAGTTGAGCAAGAATTGGTTGACCAATTGTCTTTGAAAAAGTCAGAAATTGATAGTATCAAAGATGGTGATTCTAAGAAAATTGTTCTTAGTGTAAAAGCGGCCGCAACAATGACAACTGGAAATGTTACAGCTGTTGGTACAGGTGGACTTTCAATGTTGTTAAATCAGTTTGAAGGTGGTATTACTCCATTACCTCGTTCTGCTCCTTTCTTCGCTGACTTATTCGCTTCTGCTCCAACTTCAGGTAATACCATTTCTTATGCAGAGATGAAAAATCCTGATGGTGGTGCTGGTATGACTGGTGAGGGTTCTGCTAAAACACAAGCTGATTTTGATCTAGTAGAAGCTAAAACTAATGTTAGAAAAATCACTTCTTACATCAAAACTTCTAAAGAAGCTTTAGATGACATCCCTGCATTAGCTGGTGAGATTAATAACGAACTTGTTACTCTTATCAAGTTGAAAAAAGATAGTGAAGTTCTTTCAGGTGCTGGAACTGGTAACACTTTAAGCGGTGTGTTAACTAATGCTACAGCTTTCACAGGTGGTGCATTAGCTTTGGCGGTTGTAACTCCAAACAACTACGATGTGTTAGTTGCTGGTATTACTCAAATCGCAACTGCTGAGGTTATTTCTGGTCAACCTGCTGGCTTCATGGCAAATGTTATTGTTATGAATCCATCTGACGTTGCTTTAATGAAGCTTACTAAAGATGCCAATAAAAACTATATTTTCCCTGTTACATTGCCAGGCTCAACCTCTGTTATGGAAGTTCCTGTAATTAGTAACGCGAGAATGACAGCTGGTGACTTCTTAATTATGGATGCTTCTAAAGGCAATCTAAGAATCAAAGAAGATATTACTTTGTCAGTAGGCTACGAAAATGATGACTTCACTAAAAACTTAGTGACTATCTTAGCTGAAATGAGATTGGCATTCTATATCAAATCTCAACACGTTAAGGCGTTTGTTAAGGGTACATTTAGCACTGCAATCACTGCATTAACTAAAGCTTAATAATGGCTAAAATTCAAGAATCTACATCTGAAAGTTTAATACTTTTGGATGTAGACCTTGATTCAAGTGTGAATGTAGAGATATTGAAAGATACCGAGCATTTGAAAAAAGGGCAAATACATTCAGTGAGTTATGCAATTGCTTTAATATTCGTTAATCAAAAGATTGCTAAAATTATAAAATAAATGGGATTAATAATTGTTAAGGACGATTTTACAGGCAAATACGATTTAGTTAAGAGCATTAACGATAAGATTGAATCTTATATTGATGCTTATGAAGAAAGCTATTTACGTGAGTTATTAGGGATTGATTTATTCAATCTTTATAAAGCTAACGTAGTTAATCACTTACCTGTAAACGCTTCTTATTTGACAATTACAAACCCACTTTATGTTGAGCAAAACGGATATTCGATTGTAAGCAATGGGATAAAAGATATGTTATTAGGGTTTATTTTTTTCGAGTATGTGAGGGATAATAAAATAAAACAGTCAATGAGCGGTTCGGTAGTTAATGGTGTAGACAATTCAAATAATGATTTCACACAGGAATTTTTATTCCAACGCTATAACGAAAGCATCGACATTTATAAAAATATTCAGCTATATATTGAATTAAATAAGCCAACATATCCGACTTATAAAGGCTTTATCAAAGGTTATTCTTATTAATATGGTTAGCACAATAGATATAATCAAGGATTTAGTAGCAAATTTAGACTTAAAGTTAAATGTTACAAGTGTGGTAACTGTAGGCAGTACCTATAAACTATTTACTTGCAATACTTATTATTTAGCACCACAATCTAAAGTAACTATTAATGCGGTTGTTTATACTGTTGTATCACTTGTTGATAACGAATATATAATTGTATCAGGCGCTTCACTTCCAATTAAAGGTATCTATAATTTGCCTGCTCCATATTTCACTCATGGAACTGTAAAGCAAGCGAATGAAGAACTAAGTATGGAAAGTGATATGTTTAAAAAAACTCCAATGGTATTTCTTAGAAGACCATTTAGTGAGGTGTTTTATAACGGTCAACAAAGCGATGAGAGAAATGTAGATTTAACTTTATACTTCTTAACACAGGCGGACTTTGAACATTGGCAAATTGATTCATTTGATGCAAACGCAATTAAGCCGATGTATAATTTAATGAATGCTTTTATAAATATGCTTAACAATAACAGGTATATCAATAAAGCCAATATTTCAGAGTTCAGAGTGGAGGAAAAGCTAAAGTTTGGTATTTACGTTAATGACAAAGGCTATGAGAATAGCATATTCAATGACACTTTAAGCGGTGTGCAGTTAAGCTTTAGCTTACCAATTAGGAAAAATTATACTTGTACTTGTTAAAAAAAAATAGTTATGGCAGCATGTGATTGCGGAACAGGTTTAAAAAATACGGGTATTAGCGGATGCGCTAAACCTATGGGTGTTTATCAAAAAGCTTTCTTTGTTGAAACTTATGATTCAACAGGCGCTAAAAATAAATACGATACAAGCGTTCCACTTACTCAAATAGTATTGGATGCGTTATTAAACAATGCTGATACTTCTAAAAGATGGTACCCAACATCAACACTTGAAACAGTAGGTGGTGAACGTGCTGACAATGTGATTGAAACTGCTCCAAGCGGAAGGATTTACTACATAAAAGACGGTATCCGTACTCAGTCTTTTGAATTAGTAGGGTTTCCTGCGAAGTATATCGAAGCTTATGAAAGCAATAGATGTGTTACTTTGTCAGTATTCTATGTTGATAGTGATGGTAACCTTATTGGTGGTGCTGAAGATGGTACTGTTTTATATCCTAAAAATATTGATGCTAAATCAATTCAAATTAAGGATGTAAAAATGACTGATACCACTATGGCCAAAATAGTGATGTCATTCAATTATGCAATCTCTGAAAAAGAGTCTTATGAATCTTACATTGAAAGCGGTTCAATTACTGCCGATTTGCTAAATGCTAGTGGACTAGTTGATGTTACTATCGAACCAGTTACAACTGGTCAAACATCCATGACGTTTAAATTAGTTACTAATTATGGATCAGTTGGTAATAAAATTAAAGACAAAGGTTTATTGGCTGCTAATTTCGTTAGTATGGTTGGGGCAGTTGCTTCTAAATTAAGAAACGTAACTACTTCTGCGGATGTGGCCATTACAGGCTTAACTGAAAGCGCGGGAGTTTATACGCTTACTTATACTTCGCAAACTATTGGCAACGTGTTAACCATTACACCGCTTGCAAATGGTAGAAGCTATACAGCTAAAAATGTAACTGTAGCTTAGTTTATTAATTATTAAAATCAAAGCCTTAGTATTAATTTACTAAGGCTTTTTTTATTACCTTTGCAGAATGTTTAAGCCTTTAAAAAAATTGTGCGATAATGTCAAAAATTTAACATCAGATAAGATATTAATTCAAATCTATGCTGACAAAAAAGTGCAAATTTTTATAGTAGACCTAAACAGGATAGACCAACTTTTTGAAACTGGAACAGATGCGAACGATAATTTTTTAGGTTACTATTCAGAGGCTACAGAGCTAGTATTTGGAGGAAGTAAAAGAAACAAAACAACTGCTGACCATATAACATTAAAAGATACTGGAGCATTTTATAAGTCTTTTTTTGTTAGGATTTACAAAGATGGGTTTACAATAGTAGCTAATTCAATAAAGGACGAAACAGACTTAACCGAAGTATACGGTAAAGACATTATAGGACTAAGCGAACAATCAAGATATGAACTATATAAAGAAATTAAGCCTAGCATTATCAAATTTATTAATCAGGCAATACTTAAAAACGTGCTATAATAGTATTCATGGGTTACCATTTGTAAACTGGATAAAATTACATGAAGAAAATAATTTAAAGTATTTAAGTAAAAAGTTAAAAGAAAATGATTATAATGTTATTGTTTACGAAAAACTAAATGATGAGATTATTGACACATTCGGGGCTAGTAAAGAATTTTTGACTAAGCTAAAAATAAAGATTGACATTGAAATAATGAAGGCTGAAAATAAGCCTTTGATGTTTATTGAGATTAAAGAGGAAGAACTTAAAAATATTGAAGAAAAAAAGACTGATAATTTATCGTTTTACGATTTGATTTTTCAGATTGAAAAGCAGATGAATTTCAAGATTGACGTAAACAAAATTAGCGTATTTGAATTTTACAACTATTGCAAAAACTTAAGTAAAAATAAATGAAAAGATTTATATTAAATAAAATAGCGGTATTGTTAATATTGTTATTTGTAACCTTATTTATTGGGTGGGCATTAAGTCCATTTTTAGGGGCATTGTTTTTTATTTTTAGCATAGTTTACTTTGCTATTAAATTAATAATTGACTTAATAAAACTTACATAAAATGGCAGAATCTAAAAAGGTACAGAGTAGTGATATAATTAGCGATGATTTATTTGTTGAGCAAATAAAGAACGCAAAGCTTTTTGAAACTGAAATTGATAAGCTGGTTATTGGTTTAAAAGAGATTAATAAAGAATCTACCAAGACGTTAAAAGCTAATAAAGACCCTAAGAACTCTAAGCAGATAAAAGAAGTCACCAAAGCTTTGGAGGATAAAAAAAAGGTTGATGAAGCTATTGTAAAGCTTGAAGAAAAAAAGATTAAGGTACAGGAAAAGTCAAAGCTATTAACAAACGAGCAGATTAAACAAAATGCAGTTAATAAAGCAATTGCAAAAGATAGAAAGGCGGAATTAGAAGCATTAGCAATAATTGAAAGTAAATTATTAGGCACTGAACAAAAGCTTTTAGCTCAACAAACTTTATTAAGACTTGAAAGAAAAAAATTAAATGAAGCTGATAAAGATTATGCTGTTAATCTTGTAAGAATAAATAAATCTTTAGATGAAAATAACGCTAAGATTTCAGCCAATAGCGATAAGCTAAAACAAAACTCCATGAACGTTGGTAACTATACCGATTCTGTTCGTGATGCAATTGATAGTTCTAACTTATACAGTGATGCCCTTGGTAAAATGAATCAAAGTAATTCAATTTTAGTAAGTGGATTTCAAAACTTATCAGGTCAGTTAAAAGGAATTAGAGAATCATTTGCAAGTGCTGATAGTTTTGGTAAAAAATTAGGGGTAACATTAAAAGCAATAGGTATTGGATTATTAATTTCTGCAGTAGCTTCTTTAGGTGCATTGTTTAAGTCTAGCCGTGAAGGAGGTCAGCAATTTGCTATAATAATAGCTAGGATTTCGGCATACATTACAATATTAGTAGGTAATCTTGCAAAAGCTGGGGAAGGATTATTGCAATTTGGTACTGCATTAAAAGCATTGTTTAGTGGAGACTTTGCTGAAGCTAGTAAACAAGCAAGCGAAGCTACTGACAAGATTAGTAAGTCATTTGATGGTACATCAAAAAGAGTAGAAGAACAAGTGAAATTAATGGTTGATTTGACAAAAAAAACTTATGAATATGAAAATGCTATTAGGTCACTATCATTAACGCTTCAAAAGGTATCTTTAGATGAAGAAGATTATAGCGAAATATCAAGTGATGAAACGAGAACATTGCAAGAAAGGAATTTAGCACTAATTAAATCTACTAAACTAAGAATTGAAGCATCAAAAATATCTTTGGATATTGCAAAAAAACAAAAAGAATTAGCATTGGATGCAGTTTTAGGAGATTTAAAAGCACAGCAAGTATCAGAAAAAGAAATTGCAAGACTTAAGAAAAAAGGTGCTGAATATATATTAACAAATGATATTGTAAATAAAGCAAGCGAAGACAATATAAAAGCTTTAGAAGAATCTGTTAAAACACAAATTGATGCAGAAGATAAATTAAGTGATTTACCAAGGCAGGAAAATGCAAGATTAAGAGCAAGGCTACAAGCAGAAACGGAATTTAGTATTGATTTAATTCTTAAAAAGAAGCTTGCTTCAAACAGCGAAATACAAATATTAACTAATCAAATAGCTGACGAAAAAAATCAATTAACTGAAAGGTCTTTGTTTATTAATCAGTTAAGAGCAAAAGAATTATTAAATCAACAAGAGCAATTTGATTTGTTTAATAAAGGTATTGAAGAGGAAAATAAACTAAATAAAAAAGGTGATGCAGATTTAAAAGAAAGAGTAAATTTCCAAGAATTGATCGCTATAAAAGATGCTATTTTATTAGAAAAAACAATAAAAGGTTTAAAAATAGCAGAAGGTCAGAGAACATTAATTGCAAAAATTGTAAAATCTGCTCAAGATTCTGAGATAGAAAACAGCGAAAGGGTATTACAACAAGCAGAAAAAGAAATTGCATTAAAAGAACGAGTTTTAAAACTTGAAAAAGAAACATTGCAAATACGCAAACAAGTTGAAATTGATGTATTAAAAGATAGTCAAGAACAACAATTGGAGTTGTTAGATGATTATAATACAAAGGTTTTAAATGCTGAAAATGTATTTAACAATGAATTGTTATTGCTTAGAAAAAAAGCTTTTGATGATTCACAATCTCTAAAAAATCAAGAATTTGAAGCAAGAACTAAACAATTAACTGATAACGCTGAAGAACAAAAAAGACAAATTGATTTAAGCGTTGTACAAGATGAAGAAAAAGCTAAAGCTAAATTAAAGGTAGATGAGCAACTAAATGCTGATTTAAAAAGATTGGAACTCGAAAAAAATAAAGCTTTAAGGGATGCTAATAAAAAAGAAACAGAAGAATTAAAGCAAATTGAAATCAAAAAAACTACTTTAATTATTAACGAACTTCAAAAGGTTACCTCTGCGGTTAGTGAAGAATTGGATAATCAAAACAATTTAACTAACCAGGTTAAGGACAAAGAGATTGAGAAAACTAAAACAAGCATTGACAGGCAAAGAGAATTGGCTGAAAAAGGTGCTGAAAATACGCTTGCATTTGAAGAGGCACAGCTTGCAAAGCGTGAATTAAAACAACAAGAAGCCTTAGAAAAACAAGCTAGGCAAAAAGAATTGATACAATTAACAGAAGCTTATTTTAATGCTCTTAATGCAAGATTAACAGAGGTAGGGGGTAATCCTGACACAGCTCCAGTACGTGCGCTAGGTGATGCGTTAATAGCTAAAGGAGTTGCTAAAAGTATTGTTCAATTTGCAAAAGACGGAAATGAAATGGTTACTCCTTTGGGCGTAGGTGGACAAGATGGAGTGGATGACATACCGTTTATGCTTACTAAAGGTGAGGCTGTAATCCCAAAGAAAGCCAATATTGAGAATCATGACGCGGTTAAAAGCTTAATTAATGGCAACTTTGAGCAGTTATATAAGCCTGTTTATGAGAATAGTGACACATCGTCCAATATTATGAATAGTTTAATTTTACAAACACAGGTAAAAACAAATGATTTATTAAAAGAATTAATAGCAAAACCAGTACAACAGATTGATGTTGATTCAATGGGTAATATTAGAGAATCTATTTTAAAACAAGTACAAAAAACTGTCATTATTCATAAACAAAAAACAAGGATATGAGAATAAACGAATATATCAATGGCATTAAGGTAAACGATTCAAATAATATTGCTGAACTTGAAATCGAGTTAAATTTTGACAATGATAACAACAGGGAAGCTGTATCACTTACAAATTTTGAGTTCGGGGTAGGTGATTCAAGGTTTGCAAATGATGCCTATACTATTTTAAAGAAAGTATTAAATGATGGCTTTAATGGTGGGGTAGGTGTAATTGAGGGCGTGCCTTTTTTGGTGGAATTAGATAATCAAAGAGGGATAAAAAAGGATTTAATAAACGGATATATAGACCTTTGGAGTGCTGAGTATCAAAACGGTACTATTAAAGCTACGGTAGTTCCTGAGGGTGGTATTGATTGGCTTAATGACAAGATAGATTCATTTAGCTTTGAATACCTGGAAAGTATAGGATTAATAAATTCATCAAATTACGTAGATATACCTTATTGTATCAATAAAAAAAACTATACTACTGAATACTTTATAACTTTATTGACAATATTTTTTGTAACAGATAAAATACTAGACACTATTAAAAATATAAAAAAGCTTACAGTGAAGCTTCTAAATCCTTTGGAAAGTTCGGCTATAGTTGGTTTAGTTTTAGAAATATTATATGTAGTTGTATTAATTGCTTCATTGGTTACATTGGTAATAAAATTATTTACCATGATGATTCAGCCTGTCAAGTATTTAAAGGCAATGTATACTAAGGACTTACTAGAGATTGGTTTTAAGCATTTAGGATTAACATTTAAAAGTTCAATTTATCAACAGTTACCGTTTAATCAGGAAGTTATTGTCCCTGAGCGTTATACTATACCTGAATTTTTAGGTCTTAGTGGTAACTTAACAAAAAACAATGCTGATAAAGGATTTCACAATTCAAATTTTGGTGACTTTATCCGTACTTTAAAAACTAAATTCAATGCAAAATTATTAATTGATAAAGGTATAGTTTACTTTGAAAAGAATGACTTTACTTTATCAAGTCCTATTTATCAACTGCCTGACATTTTAGATTCTAGGTATCAATACAGCCTAAATAAAGATGACTTCCATAGTAATTATATAGTAAGCTTTGCGATTGATAGTAATGATAAGAATACTATTTCTGAATATAAAGGTACTTCTATCCAGGTGATCCAAAATGCTATTTTTACCAATAACATAAAAATGAATCTTGCAAAAGGGTTATTTGAGCAGCGTATATCATTCGCTTTGGGAAAAAGAAAGATAAGCCTTAATGCTATGGAAACGCTTTTAGATGCTTTCTTCAAAACAACAGGGGCATTATTAGAGGGGTTAATTGCAGTTATAAATGGTGCAATATCTGCGGTTAATGCTTTGATTGACATATTAAACGATATATTAGATGTATTAGAATTTTTTGGTATTGACTTAAATTTTGAGATGCCAAACGTGCCTTATGTGGAATTAAAAGGCTTTAGTAACTTAATAGAAAATAGAGTGGGGATGTTGGTACTTGATAATGATTATATTGAAGTTCCAAAAAATATATTGATAGATTCAGACGGTAAATTGATGAATGGAAACGAAACTTACCTAAGTGCTGAATACTTATATGACAATTTTCACTATTTCCAATCATTCGTAGGGGGTCAAAATCAATATTTACTAAAAAGTTTTGATAAAATCAATTTTACATTCAATGATTTTCAAAAAGTTTTAAATAATAATCGTATATTTGCGCCGAACGGTGATGAAGCTATACTCTTAAGTTTGAAATACAACCCGATAGAGGAAACGGCTACTGGAACATTCAAGGTCAAAACTGTTTATTTGACTAATTTAAAAGAGACAAAATTGATACCAGATGGAAAATAATTTACTTATAGACGTTAACAACATAGCTTCGCAAATTGGCAAATTAATTAACTATTTGCCTACCATGATTGAAGAAAAAAAAAGCGAACTAAGCGAAGAGGATAAAAAAAAGGTAGACATTGAACTTGAAAAACTTGAATTGTCAAAAAAAGACTTTTTTAATAAAATGGCTGACCTTCAAAATATAGGTAAATGATAAATATAACATCGCGTACATTTAAGTCTCACATGAGTTATGGAACGTATTTGACTACGTTTATGGCAAATATTGGTGATTATGTTACTCAAAAGATTGAATTTAACTATGAGAATGTAAACGTAGCTACGGCAAAAAACGAAATTATTTTAGCGCCTACAAATATAAATACATTAGATACTGCAAATGTTATATATACAAGAAATGCTGTGTTTATGGCTTCATTACGGTTAGGTGATGAGTTAGAAATGTATTCAGCAGGTTGGAATAGCAACTCAATTAAAACAGTAATAGTAACCGAAATAATAGATTCAAATAATTTCAGGGTAGATGATACATTTACACAAGTAACTTGGACTACTGGAAAGATTACAAATATAACTGAAATAACTCATTTGATTTTCAATTATAACTTAGTTGAAAACGGAAGTAGTTTTGTAGGCTTAACGGATGGAGAATTACAGGAGTTAAGATGTACAACTTTGGATGCCACTAATACTGTGACTGCTCAAAATTGCTTTTTTCAAGGTGCTAAAACATATCAGACAGGTTCGGCTACTGTAATTGGTAAAGGAGTAACAAATGGGAAACAGAAATTTGAATTAACACATACTTTTTTAGTTACTCCTTTATATTTAGCTGGTCAGGATGCAACTACTAAGCCAGCATATTTTGAAGGCGGTGAAAGCCTTAATTTAATTAACAGAATACAAATAGGGAAAAACTTTTTTGACAACTTAAATGTTATTTTACCTGCTTTACCAAAAAATGTAGGGTGGTATAATGAAAGCTTTAATGGCGGAAGTTCAAAATATTACATTCAAAGTCTTGTTTATGCTAATACTATCAACGCTTTAGATTTTAATGTAAGTAATACCGTAACAATCGTCTTAAAAACAACAGGCACATTTAGTGGTGTGCTTAATAGAACAAGATTAAATTTTAATTATTTACCTGACAATGCAAGCGACTATATAGGTAACAATCAATTATATGTTGATAATTTCCAATTTGATAGCCTTACTTCTACGAGTACAAATGGTACAACTTTTACAGGCACCGGTATAATTAAAAGTATTACTAGCGTTATAAATGACAGTACAACAATAACGATAACTGCAGTATTAGAACTATCTGCAGGAAACAGGGCGGTAATTACAGGCAATAAAAAATACATTTTATCTTTAAGTACAGAGGATTGGAACGCTCCGACCGTGTTCGATAGAGTTAACTTATTAGTTGACTATAAAAGCTTTGCGATTCAATTAGCGGAAACAAATATCGTAAACTTTGATACTGTTTTTATTCAGCATCCTTATAGTACAAGAAGCTTTGGGATATTAAACAATGAATTTGATGTGATGCCTGTGGATGATGTTGTATGCAATACTTCATTTAACATAAATTTCACAGACTTACAAAATGATGGCATTAAGATTCTTAATGTAAAGCCACAATTAAAATTAAAACACGCTACGGAAGCGGACATAGAACTTGATAGCTTTAATATTAATACGACCAATATCGATGTAGTTAATTATGATTATAGCACAGGGGGTAAATTAGCAATTCAAAATATAGCGTTTTCACAAGGTAGGCCATTCAAGATTCCAAACGAAATAAGAAGAAATGTAGTATTAACGCGCGACTTTGATAACGATAATGAAACGGTTAATTCATACGCCTATGCTTTAAATTTTCCCTTTATGATGCGCTGGGAATATTGGAAACAATTAATTTTATCAAATATAAATTCAGATTTTTTCGATACAACAGAGGAATTTAACGGCATAAACAATGATTGGACTAGGCTTGCAAGCATTGCAGGCTGGGATTTTGTTTATAGCGTAACAGTTGAAATTATAAGACTAGGTGTAACTTATTCTCAAACAGAGGACTATATTTTAAATAGTGCTGGTTTTTTAGCCAATTCTGACTATTCAAATAATACGATAAAAAGCTATGACATTACAACAACTGATCCATTAAACAGCGGTGCAGTTTGGTACTTAAAAGGATTTGAAAACACTAAAATAATAGCTACATTTAACAAGTCAGGGGATGTAATTAATCCATGTATTGTACTTTGGATTGAAACCTATGAAAGTGGTGGACAAAGTGATATAAGACGTATAAGTTCAGAACATGACAACGACGCGCAAAGCTGGTTTGTTGATAATAAAGTAGTTGTTACAAATCCAAGTGCAGGCGTTTATAAAGGTACAGCATACATTGACAGTACAAAGTTACCACAAAATACAAAGTACACTTTATACGCGCGTATTTACGATAAAAACGTGACTGAGGATGTGTTCAGAATTACAAACGATTTGATTATCAGGTCTACAATGTTTGGAGAAAGAAGAATAATTTTATAAAATATGGCAAATAAGACAATACCAGCATTACCCGATTACGGAAGTCAGGACAGCGATAAGATAAGAAAGGACTTGCTTGAAATTACTAAAAATGACGGAACGTATGCAAGCCCAACATACGGAACAGGTGCAAGTCGTAAAATTACAGTAGAGGAATTAAAGACAGCTTTAGCGATTATAAGCCAAACAGTTACAAATGGTGTTACTAC
>Ga0209354_10000399_pt1 | contig 20644 bp, 17 predicted proteins | sample LauGreSpBDMM15DD_2_FD_187562 | JGI IMG/M metagenome (GOLD analysis project Ga0209354, IMG submission 187562) | Freshwater lake microbial communities from Lake Michigan, USA - Sp13.BD.MM15.DD (SPAdes) (version 2) | ecosystem: Environmental > Aquatic > Freshwater > Lake | place: Lake Michigan...
TTTGATCTTCGAGGCTTTCAGCCCAAGCCTGGGAGGCTTCGTCCTTGGCCAACCTGACTGAGCGGGTATCGGCCATTTGGTAGCCGTAATAGCCCAGGATGACCGGCAGGCCCAAAAGGCAAAAACCAAGGGCGGCACGCATCCAGCCCTTCAGGATGATTGCCCTGGTAGCTCCATGATTTTCATCACAAATTATTATTTTCATGCGTTAAATTCTGCCTTTGCTGCTACGTCCCTCGTCATCATTCCAGACCTGCCCTGTAAGGCAGGAAACCAGCCCATAAGCCGGTTGTCACTGGGTATGACGGACGCTGCTGATCCTCAGTTGAGGATCAAGAACTGGCCGAAGATAGCAGAAAAAACTGTCAGGCTGCAAAAATTGGTCGAAGATAGGAAATTGGAGCCTGGGATTCATCGTCAAAGGTGACGATTTCCCAGCAATCCTTGCTCGCCATCAGCTTGCGCAAGAGGAGGTTGTTGAGCGCGTGTCCGGATTTATAGCCGCTGAACTCCCCGATCAGGGTTTTGCCCAGCAAATACAGGTCTCCGATTGAATCCAGGATCTTGTGTTTGACGAATTCGTCTTCGTAACGCAGGCCGTCCTCGTTGAGTACGCGGTAATCACCGATAGCCACGGCATTGTCCATGCTGGCGCCAAGGGCGAGGTTGCGGTTACGCAACTCTTCGAACTCGTGCATGAAGCCAAAAGTCCTCGCACGGCTGACTTCTTTGACAAACGAGGTGCTGGAGAAGTCGATTTCGGCATGCTTGGTGTATTTGCGGTGTACCGGATGGTCATACAGCAAGGTGTAACCCACCTTGAACCCGTTGAAAGGCTTCAGGTTTACGCGCTTGTCACCTTGGGAGACAGACACTTCCTTGGTAATGCGGATATAGCTTTTTGGCGCATCCTGTTCTTCGATGCCAGCCGACTGGATAAGAAATACGAAGGGACCGGCGCTGCCGTCCATGATGGGCACTTCCGGGGCGCTCACGTCAACATAGGCATTATCAATGCCAAGTCCGGACAAGGCAGACATCAGGTGTTCAACGGTGGAAATACGCACATCCCCCTTTATCAGGGTGGACGAAAGCGTGGTTTCACCTACATTTTCAGCCAATGCGGGGATACTGACGGGCGGATTGAGATCGACACGCGTGAATATAATGCCGGTATCGACCGGGGCTGGACGCAAAGTCAAATAGACCTTCTTGCCAGTGTGCAAGCCTACGCCGGTGGCCCGGATTACGTTCTTGAGAGTTCGTTGTCTGATCATGTGTTTCGGGTGCCTGTGGCCTGCGGTCCTGATCCAGGGCAGTGCCAGCCCTCAAATCAAGCGCGGAATTTTAACAAAGCTACGCCGGGCCCCCCAAGCACTATTTCACTCCCTTGAGACTCCTTTTGCCGAAATATGTCCTTTTTCAGCATTTCCCCGACAATTGTCGAGGCCGGGTTTGTCCGCAACCGGGGGCACGGTTGCGGACAAGCTCCGCTGTTTCTTAATCAGCCTGTTTGCGCAGGAAGGCCGGGATATCCAAAAACTCCATATCCGCATCCGCTCCTACTGCATTCTGGTAGCGCGGCTGAACCTGCGGTTCAGGACGACTCGCGGATTGCCGACGAATAGCGGTCGGTTTTTCCAGGGTATGATAGTCGACCTTGCGAGGTGCCTGTCTTGGCGTGTTGTCCACTACCTTGGTCGGTTTCTCAACCATGGTCATGGCAGAGGCCAGACCGGTAGCAACCACTGTCACACTGATATCGTCACCCATCTCCGGATCAATTACGGTACCAACAATTACCGTTGCATGCTCCGAGGCGAATTGGGCAATGGTACTGCCGACCTGGGAGTATTCACCCAGTGTCAGGCTTTCATTGGCCGTGATGTTGACCAGGATGCCACGTGCACCTTCCAGGTTTACATCTTCCAGCAGTGGGCTGCGAATAGCCGCTTCCGCTGCTTCGACTGCACGGTTCTCGCCGGATGCGCGGCCAGTTCCCATCATCGCCATGCCCATTTCGGACATGACAGTCCTGACGTCAGCAAAGTCCACGTTGATCAAGCCATCGCGGGTGATCAGATCGGCAATACCCTTCACCGCTCCCAGCAATACATCGTTGGCTTTGCCGAAGGCGTCCAGCAAGGAAGCACCACTGCCCAATACCGACATCAGCTTTTCGTTGGGGATAGTAATCAGCGAGTCGACGTGCTCGGACAACTCACGAATTCCCTGCTCTGCTACTGCCAGGCGCTTGCGACCTTCGAAACCGAAAGGCTTGGTGACAACTGCCACTGTCAGGATACCCATTTCACGGGCGATTTCAGCCACCACTGGTGCTGCACCAGTTCCGGTACCACCGCCCATGCCGGCAGTGATGAATACCATATCGGCACCATCAATCAGTTCGCGGATACGCTCACGATCCTCCATCGCAGCCTGACGACCAACATCCGGATTGGCACCAGCACCCAAACCCTTGGTGACATGGTTGCCAAGCTTGATGGTTGTTCTGGCATTGATCTTGTCCAGAGCCTGGGCGTCTGTGTTGGCACAGATGAATTCCACTCCTTCCACAGCGTTGTGGATCATGTGTTTAACGGCATTGCCACCGCCTCCACCCACACCAATCACTTTGATGACGGCGCTTTGCGGCTTGTCTTCTACGATTTCGAAAAAACTCATGGTTGTGCCCCCTGTTGGTCTGTCGTTATTACATTGAAACTGCGTTGCTGCGTTGCTGCGTTGCCTTCACTTCCTGTTTCCCGTCAATCATCACGAAACAAAAACTTTTTGACCTTCTCCAGCAAATTGATCCCCGGTTGCTTGGCCGGTTGCTGGCCTTCACGTTCCTGCGCCTGTTTGAGCCCGTACAACAAAAGACCCACTGCAGTTGAATAGGTGGGATTGCGCACGATATCGGACAAACCCGTCACGTCGTGAGGCATGCCGATGCGAACCGGCATATGGAAAATTTCTTCTGCGAGTTCAACGACGCCCTCCATCTTGCTGGTGCCTCCGGTGAGAACCATGCCTGCTGCCAGCAAATCGGCGTACCCGCTCAGACGGATCTCAGCCTGGATCAAATGAAAAAGTTCGTCGTAGCGTGGTTCAACCACATCGGCAAGTGCCTGGCGGGAAAGCTCGCGCGGTGCGCGATCACCAACCCCGGGCACCTTGATCATTTGGTCCGGACTCGCGAGCTGGGAAAGCGCACATGCGTATTTGATCTTGAGCTCTTCGGCATTATCCGTGGGTGTCCGCAGGGCCATGGCGATATCATTTGTGACCTGGTCACCTGCAATAGGAATAACACCGGTGTGCCGAATGGCCCCTTCGGTAAAGATGGCGATATCTGTAGTACCCCCACCAATATCCACCATGCATACACCGAGTTCTTTTTCATCTTCGGTAAGCACGGAATAACTGGAAGCCAGTTGCTCCAGAATGATTTCGTCTGTCTCCAGTCCACAACGACGGATGCATTTCTCGATATTCTGGTAGGCATTGGTGGCACAGGTGACCAGATGCACTTTGGCTTCCAAACGCACGCCGGACATCCCCAGCGGTTCCTTTACGCCTTCCTGCATATCGATGATGTACTCCTGTGGCAGGATGTGCAGGATTTTCTGGTCAGCCGGAATTGCCACGGCCTGAGCTGCATCAATTACACGATCTATATCAGCAGGAAACACTTCACGATCACGGATAGCGACGATGCCGTGCGAATTGAGGCTGCGTATGTGGCTCCCGGCTATACCGGCATACACCGAGTGGATGCGACATCCGGCCATCAACTCTGCCTCTTCCACGGCGCGCTGTATCGATTGAACCGTAGATTCGATATTCACCACGGTGCCTTTTTTCAGGCCGCGCGAACGATGGCGACCGATGCCGACGATACTTATTCCACCATCAGAATTGACCTCGCCAACGATGGCCACTACTTTGGATGTTCCGATATCCAGGCCTACGATCATGTTTCCGCCGTTATTGTTAGCCATGGTATTTTCCCTGCATGTTTTCATGGTTCTTTGTTGTCTTCATCGTGCCACCACTTCATCGGTGCCGGATTTTCCACCTGAGTTCCGCGGCAATGATTCCGGACTCCGATGGGATATCGCCAAACCATTGGCGTAACGCAAATCAATGGTCTCAACCAGCAACAACTCTTCTGCTGTCTGGGATTCCAGAAAGGTTACAAGCCGCTTCAATCTGTCCAACACTTCTTCCCTGCCGATCTTTACCTTTACACTGACCTGGGATGCCGCCTGTGCCGCATTGGTAAATGTAATGGTCCATGCTCCCCGTTCATTCAGTTCAAGATCCCTGATCCTGATGCCAAGCGGGTACAACAACTGGTTGAATTCCAGATACTGCAACATCACCAGGCTCTCGCTGTTTTCCGGTCCGCTCAGATATGGCAGCTGCATCTGCTCTTCGATATCTTCCGGCGCAAAGACGTGGCCTTGCTGGTTCAGCAGCTGACCGTTGCCCCAGCGTGCGATTGCCACTTCCTCTTCAATCCTGATGATGAGCCGATCTGGCCACTGCCTGCGCACTTCTGCTGAATTCACCCAGGGCTTGCCTTCCAACTCCTGCTTGAGCAAATCCAGATCAAGCGCCACCAGGCTCGTTTCAACGAAACGGTTTACAGTTTCTTCAAGCTCTGTCCTGCTCAGGAAATTGAGACTGCCTTCGATTTGCACGGTATTTATTTTCTGGGTATTAACCCGTACGAATGCTTCCTTCACGCCGAAACCGATTACTACGGTCAACCCCAATCCGAATACCGCCAGCATCACTCTGCCAAACGAGGCAAACCAGTGCTGCTGATCACGCTTGGGCGTGCTCACACTGGCCCCGCGTGCACGGGCACTGCGGTAATTGCCAACGATGCGGTTAGACATGTACCGCTCCCTTTGCCTGCATACTGGTATGCAGCACCCGCATGACCAGAGTGTCAAAATCCAGACCATTGGCGCGCGCTGCCATTGGCACCAGGGAATGACTGGTCATGCCAGGAGCCGTATTCACTTCGAGCAACCAGAATTGGCCGTTGGCATCCTGCATGGCATCGACCCGGCCCCAGCCACTGCAACCAAGAGCCCGATACGCTTCCAGTGACATTTGCTGGAGCATCGCGGTATCCGCATGCGAAAGTTCACATGGGCACAGGTATTGGGTCTTGTCTGAGAGATACTTGGCTTCGTAGTCGTAGAAACTATTGGCACTTTTCAACTCGATGACAGGCAGCACCTTGTCGTCGAGCAAGGCCACCGTAAACTCCCTGCCACGTATCCATGATTCCGCCATAACCGCCTTGTCGAACGCGTAAGCTCTTTTGAACGCTTCATGCAATTCGGCAACGGTTTCAGCTCCGCCAATTCCGATACTGGATCCTTCGCTGACAGGTTTGACAAAACATGGGCCCAGATTGCGGAGCACTTGGGGGAAATCCGAATCTTCACGCAGTTCGACAAAGGCAGGGGTGTTGATGCCAAGCCGCTGCCAAATCAACTTGCTGCGGATTTTGTCCATCGCAAGTGCGGACGCCAGCACACCACTGCCGGTATAAGGCAGCCCCATCCATTCCAAAGCACCCTGCAGCTTGCCATCCTCGCCATCACGTCCATGCAACATGATGAAGACTCGATCCACTTTCTCATTGCGCAGCTTCTGCAGCAACGTCATGTCAGCATCGATACCTACTGCATCAATTCCCGAGCGGAGCAGCGAATCAAGCACTGCACCACCACTGAGCAGCGAGATATCGCGCTCGGCTGAACGTCCGCCCATCACCACGGCAACACGGCCATACTGACCAGCCTTTAGCAACCTAGTCATTACCCAGCCCCTGTTCCGCCAATTGCTTGCACAAAACACCAATATTTCCTGCACCCTGGGTTACCAGGATGTCGCCATCCAGCAGCACCTCATCAAGAATCGCCCTGAGTTCCTCAGGCTTCTTCACGAGTACCGGATCAATCTGCCCGCGTTGGCGAATGCTTCGGCACAGATTCTTGCTGTCGGCGCCACGGATCGGTTTTTCCCCGGCTGGATATACTTCCAGCATCAACAGAAAATCAACTTCCGAAAGAACATCGACAAAGTCGTCATAAAGATCATGCGTACGGCTGTAGCGATGCGGTTGGTAAATCATTACCAGACGCTTATCCGGCCAGCCGTCACGCACAGCACGAATATTCGCGGCAACTTCAGTCGGATGATGACCGTAGTCATCAACCAGCATTACCTTTCCATGTTTGCACTTGAGTTCGCCCTGCACCTCGAAGCGACGACCCACTCCCTGGAAATTGGCAATACCCGCCTGGATATCCTCGTCGTTGAGTTTTTCATCAGTTGCCACCACGATGGCGGCGGTCGCGTTCAATACGTTATGCAAGCCAGGAAGCTTTATGGTGATTGGCAATGGCAGTGCATGGCCGGGCCTGCTGACTTCGAATTTCGAGACCATTTCTTTCTGGCTGATCACCTTGATACGGAAATCCGCTTTTTCCGAAAAGCCATAGGTAAGCACCGGACGCGAAACCAGCGGCATTATTTCCTGGATTACAGGATCGTCGATGCAAAGCACGGCCAGTCCGTAGAACGGCAGATTGTGCAGAAAATCCACAAACGTCTTTTTCAGTTTCTCGAAATCACCTTCGTAGGTTGCCATGTGATCGTCATCAATGTTGGTGACCACGGCAACCATGGGCTGGAGATGGAGAAAAGACGCATCACTTTCATCCGCTTCAGCAACCATGTAGTGACTGGCTCCCAATTTTGCGTTGGTACCGGCACTGTTGAGGAGCCCTCCGATGACAAAAGTTGGATCCAGTCCGCCTTGTGCCAGCAGTGAAGTGATCAGGCTTGTGGTAGTCGTTTTGCCATGGGTTCCCGCGATGACGATGGCATGGCGATAACGCATCAGTTCCGCCAGCATTTCCGCTCGACGGATAATGGGTATCCGGCGATTCATCGCTTCCAGAATTTCCTCGTTCTCCTTGTCGATAGCGCTGGATACCACGACAACATCGGCTTTCTCGACGTTATCAGCACGATGACCAATGTGTACCGTCATGCCGAGGTTTTGCAGCCTCCTGGTAGTACCTGATTCAGCTATGTCAGATCCGGAGATGTGATAACCCTGGTTAAGCAATACTTCGGCAATACCACTCATGCCAGCACCGCCAATGCCAATAAAATGGATATTGCGAATCCTGCGCATCTCAGGAATCACGCCGGTACGTGTAAGGTTCAAGTCATCAGCCATGACAGGCCTCCAGGCACAAAGTGGCAGCCCTGCTGGTCGCATCGCGTTTTGCCATTGACGCTGCTGCGCGGGCACGCTGCAATAACCGGGAATGGTTTGCTGCCAGTGAAGCAAGAATTCTGGCGATCTTTTCTGCCGTGAACTCTTTTTGTGGAACCACCCATGCAGCACCAGCCTGTTCCAGTGTTCGCGCGTTTGCCGCTTGATGATCATCGACTGCTGACGGATAGGGCACGAGTATCGACGGAAGCCCTGCTACGGCGAGTTCTGCGATAGTGCTGGCACCGGCCCGGCATATCACGATATCAGCCCACTCGTAGGCTTCGGCCATATCCTGAATGAAAGCCTGCACCTGAATTTTTTTATCCAACTCAAGGCCTGAATCCCTGTATAACTGCAATGTGGCATCAAGATTCCTGTCACCACATTGATGCCGCACCAGCGGCCGGTCAGCTTCATTCATTCCCGCCAGCAACTCCGGCATTACACGATTGATGGCCACTGCACCAAGGCTTCCGCCAAGTACCAGCACATGCAGTGCTCCCTGGCGATGGGCAAGACGGGATTCAGCTGGAGCCAATGCCAGGATTTCAGCACGCACCGGATTGCCTACCACCTGGATTTTCTCTGGCGCCATCATACGGTTCAACAAATTATTGGTATGACTTAGCTGCTGTTTTTTCCTGAACGCACCAGGAAAAGCTTCCATTACTACGTGGGTAAACGGAAACAACAGTTGATTGGTAAGACCGGCAATAGCGTTTTGTTCATGAATGATCAATTTCTTGCCGAGCATTCTTGCAGCGATACCGCCTGGACCCGTCACAAATCCTCCCATGCCAAGTACACATCCCGGCTTTATTTGGCGAATTGCCAGCACCGCCTGGATAACAGCACGCACAATCACGAAAGGTGCCAGCAATTTTTTCACCAGACTCTTCCCGCGCAAGCCTCCGATGCTGATGAAATGCATCGGTATGTCAGTTGCGCCAATGACTCTTGCTTCCAGCCCTTGGCGGGTTCCCAGCCACTCCACTTCCGCACCGCGAGTCATCAGCTCCTGCGCAATCGTCAAGGCTGGAAATACATGGCCACCGGTACCACCTGCCATGATCAACACTTTTTCCCTGACACCGTTGGCCAATGGACTTGTCATGCAGGCCTGGCTCCATTGCGCTGCACTTTCATGCCTTGATGTTCAATGTCTATGCGCAACAACATTGCAAACATCACAAGACACATGATCAAGCTGGAACCGCCATAGCTGAGGAAAGGCAAGGTCAGCCCCTTGGTTGGCAACAAGCCCACATTCACTGCTGAGTTGATCAATACCTGCCCCATGAATTGAAATGAAATGCCATAGCCCAGATAGGCTGCAAACAAACGCCCATCAAGCTCATTGCGGCGCGCAATGACGATAGCCCGACCCACGAAAGCCATGAACAAGCCGAGTAGCAACAACACCGCCAACATACCCAGTTCTTCAGCGATTATTGCCAACACAAAGTCGGTATGCGCTTCCGGCAGGAAGTACATTTTCTGTATGCTGTTGCCCAACCCTACACCGAACCATTCACCACGACCGAAGCCAATCAAGGCTTGTGCCAACTGGTATCCACTGCCATACACCACTTCCTCACTGAATGGATCCTTCAGTGCCTGCAGGAAAGTATTGACGCGCTGCATGCGATATTCAGAGCTCTGGATCAGCAATACGGCACCTGCCCCAAGCAATACACCGGTACCCACAAACTGGATCAGCTGCACTCCTGCCAGGAACAACATCCCAAACACTGCGATAAACAGCACCACGAGTGCGCCAAAATCCGGTTCGAGCAACAACAACAATGCTGGCGGTGCCAGGAAAGCAACCGGATATACAAAACCTTTGACGGAATTCCTGACCAGATCGTGATAACGGCTGAGAAACCAGGCCATGAAAACCAGCACAAACAATTTTGCGGGTTCCGAGGCCTGCAAGGACATGAACCCGAGACGAAACCAGCGCATGCTGCCATTCACTTCTCGTCCGATACCCGGTATCAGCACAAGAATCAGCAAGAGGTACGCGAACAACAAGAGTGCCACGCTACTCCGATACCAAAGTCGCAACGGGATATACAGCACTACACCAGCTGCTCCCAAGCCAATGCACAGGAATACCAACTGTCGCTTGAAATGATAGAAAGCATCGTCGTACTGGCGGCTGGCAATTTCCACAGAAGCCGAGGTCATCATTACCAGTCCGAAAATCACCAGCAATGCGCACATGATAATCAGCCAGGCATCCCCATAATATGAGCGTGAGAATTGGTATGGCAGACCGGTGAATCGCATCAGTGCAATCCCTCCACTGCCTGCACGAACATCTCACCGCGATGCTCATAATTCCTGAACATGTCGAAACTGGCACAGGCAGGTGACAACAATACGATATCTCCGCCCTGGGCTGCTGCCTTGGCCTTGAGCACGGCATCCTGCATCGAATTTGCGCGCACTACAGGCACGTTGTCCTGCAATACCGATTCAATTTTTTTGGCATCTTCGCCAAAGACAATAGCCAGACGACCATACCTTGCCATTACTGGACCAAGTTCGGAGAAATCCGCACCCTTGCCTACACCACCTGCCAGCAGGATTACCTTCCCTTTCACACCCAATCCGTTTACCGCAGCCACAGTGGCTCCCACGTTGGTGCCTTTTGAATCGTTGTACCAGGATACTCCCCCGATCTCGGCAACCCATTGGCAGCGGTGTTTCAAGCCCTTGAATGTCCGCAGTGTCCCAAGCATTGGCTCCCAATCAAGTCCAATGGCATATCCAAGTGCGAGCGCAGCCAATGCATTGGCGACATTGTGCTGACCGGCAATCCTGAGTTCCTGCACAGACAACAAGGCCTGGCCGTTGAAACCAAGATACTGCTCATTGCCTGACTGCAACACAGAGAACGATTCTGGCTGAACATCCGTGCGCAACCCGAAACTCAGCACCTTGAGACCGGCAGCATTGTCAGGATATGTGGCAGCATCATCGCGGTTGATCACAATCTGGCGACAACCCTGGAAAATCCGGTGTTTTGCTTTGCGGTAATCCGCCATCGAATCGTACCGATCCATGTGGTCCTCGCTCAGGTTTAGCACCGTGGCAACCTCAGCCCCCAGGTCAGTGGTGGTTTCAAGCTGAAAACTGGAAAGCTCGAGCACATATAGTTCTGCGGTATTTCTTGCCAACAGATCGAGCACCGGCGTCCCGATGTTGCCAGCCACTTCTACCTGCTTCCCTGCAGCTCGAGCCATTTCACCAACCAGCATCGTTACAGTGCTTTTTGCGTTGGAGCCAGTGATCGCAACAATTGGGGCCTTGATTACCTTGGCGAAAATATCAATATCCCCGGTCACCTTCACGCCCGAACGAATGGCTTGCTGGATTTCCGGCAACCGCAAATCAACACCAGGACTCATTACCAGCACATCTGCTGCAGCCAACTTTTCCGCATCAAGTTTTCCTGCTGTTACTTCCACTTCAGGAAACTCTGCACGAAAAACATCCAAGCCGGGCGGTTTGGTGCGCGTATCCATCACCGAAAATGGAATCTGCTCACGCTCCAGATACCGTGCACAGGACAACCCGGTCATTCCCAGACCGACGATCAAGTGCTTGTTGGTTGCCGAGGCCTGCATTTGATATTTCTACCTGAATTTCAGTGTTGCCAGTCCGAACAGGACCAGAATTACAGTGATTATCCAGAAACGCACTATCACCCTGGGTTCTGGCCAACCTTTCAGTTCAAAATGATGATGCAAGGGTGCCATACGGAATATGCGTTTGCCGGTTAGCTTGAATGAAGCCACCTGCAGAATCACCGACAGTGTTTCCATGACGAACACACCACCCATGATCACGAGTACTATTTCATGGCGCACGATGATGGCAACAATCCCAAGCGCAGCACCCAATGCCAGCGCTCCCACATCACCCATGAATATCTGGGCCGGGTATGTGTTGAACCAGAGGAAGCCGAGACCAGCACCAGCAAGAGCTCCGCAGAACACCACAAGCTCACCAGTGCCGGCGATATACGGAATATTCAAATAGGCAGCAAACTCGATATTACCCACCAGGTACGCAATGATGCCCAACGCGCCCGCTACCATCACTGTAGGCAAAATCGCCAGCCCATCCAGCCCATCGGTCAGATTCACAGCATTACTGAATCCCACCACGATGAAGTAACCGAAGATCACATAGAAAACTCCCATGTTCAGCGCGATATTCTTGAAGAAGGGTACGAACAACTGTGTCTCGGCTGGCGTTGCAGCATTTAGATACAGGTAAATGACTGCTGCACCGCCAAACAGGGATTGCCAAAAATATTTCCAGCGTGCCGGCAGTCCCTTCGGATTGCGCTCAAAAACCTTGCGGTAGTCATCCACCCAGCCGATGGCGCCGAATGCTGCAGTTACCAGCAACACCACCCAAACATAGATATTGGTCAGATCCGACCAGAGCAAACTGCTGAACAGGATACTGATCAGGATCAGGGCTCCCCCCATTGTTGGAGTGCCTGCCTTGCTCAAGTGCGATTTGGGACCATCGTCACGCACCACTTGTCCGATCTGGTGATAGTTGAGCTTCCTGATGACATAGGGACCAATAAGCAATGACAAGGTCAGCGCTGTCAGAATCCCCAGAATGCCGCGCACCGTCAGGTACTGGAATACCAGGAAGACGTCGTTGATTTTGGCCAGATAATTTGTCAACCAGAGCAGCATTCCACCTAATCCTCTTGTTCTGCCAATTGTTTGACTACCCGCTCCATGCCTGCACTTCTTGATCCTTTCACCAGCACGCTCACACCAGCTGCCAGTTTAGGCCGCAGCAGAGAGGCCAGTTGCGCACAATCTGCTGCATGTGTGGCAGTCTGGCCAAAGGCTTGTACTGCCAGAGCCGAAAGCACACCGGTGCCAAAGAAATAGTCGATGCCCTTGCTTGCTGCATACTCACCGAGGGCGATGTGTGCAGCCTCCTTGTCGGTGCCAAGCTCGCCCATGTCTCCGGCAACGACAATACGAATTCCCGGCAGTTCTGCCAGCACATCGATCGCTGCCATAAACGAAGCAGGACTGGCGTTATAGCTGTCATCAATAATTACAGATCCAGCCAGGCCTTTTTTGACATTAAGCCGTCCTTTGATTGCATGCATTTCCTGCAGCCCCTTGGCGACTTGCACCAGGTCGGCGCCTGACTCCATGGCAAGTGCGGCTGAAGCAAGCGCATTGGCGATGTTGTGCCTGCCTGGTATTTTGATATTGATGCCGATATTCCCCTGTGGCGTATGCAACATGAAGCTTGAGCCTTCCAGATTCTGCATGCTGATGCCGCTTACACTGTAGTCAGCTACGGTTTTCCCGGCAGCACTGATTGTTACCGCACGAATATCCCTTGTCCGCTTGAAATTCCTGACCACATTTTCGTCATCCAGATTGACCACGGCAGTTCCACCATGTGTTAGTCCCTGCCAAATCTCTGCCTTGCCTTCAGCCACACCCTGAAGTGAGCCGAAACCTTCAAGATGGGTTGGGGCAACATTGTTGATAAGTGCAACGTCGGGGTTTGTCAGCCTGGTGGTATAGGCAATTTCTCCCCGGGCATTGGCACCCATTTCAATAACCGCAAATTGGTGCCAATTGGCAAGACGCAACAAGGTTAGCGGCACGCCATAGTCGTTGTTAAGATTGCCTTTCGTGTACAGCACTTCGCCACACTGCGCGAGAATGCTTGCGGTCATCTCCTTCACCGTGGTTTTGCCCTGGCTACCGGTGAGAGCCACAATTTTTGCGCGTGAGCGCAACCTGTTGTGCGCCCCCATCACGCCCAGGGCGATACGGGTATCCTCTACCTTCAATGTAGGCAATGCAGTTTCCATGTCCTGACTTACCAGCGCAGCACAGGCCTGCGCCGTTTCTGCTTGCGCTACGAAATTATTGCCATTGAAGTTTGGCCCCTGCAGTGCAATGAAGAGTTCATTGGGAAGCAAGGTGCGCGTGTCAGTGCTCACGGCGTTGAACACTGCATTGCCCTTCAACTCACCGCCTACCAATCCCTGTAGCTGCACGAGACTCATGGCTTCAATCACCCGATACTCCCTCTTTGTCAGCAACTCCTTTAACTGCTCCAAATCTCTGGCTTAAGGCATTTTGAGCCTGCTTCACATCATTGAACGGCAGGCGTTTGCCAGCGTACTCCTGATATGTCTCATGACCTTTGCCCGCAACCAGCACGACATCGCCAGCATTGGCCTGATTGATTGCAGCGCTGATGGCAGCCGATCTATCGGGAAAAACCTGGACACGATTCTTGTTTTCTATCCCTTCCAGAATATCGGCAATGATCTGGCCGGCAGATTCGTTGCGTGGATTGTCATCGGTAAGGATCATGACATCGGACAATCGCTCGGCCATTGCCCCCATAAGAGGACGCTTGCCTTTGTCACGATCGCCACCACAACCGAACACGCAGATAACCTTGCCACTGCGGTGCTCATGTACTGCCTGCAGTGCTTTCTCCAGTCCATCCGGGGTGTGGGCGTAATCAACCACCACAGCCACCGGTGTGGCGCCCACCAACTGCATGCGACCATTGACGGCAGTCAGGGTTTGCAGTGCAGTAACGATTTTCTCAGGCAAAAAATCTGCCTGATCGCTCTGGCACGCCAGGGCTGCACACAAAACGGCAAGCAAGTTGCTGGCATTGAAGGAACCCAGCAAAGGACTATGCACCCGGTATTCCCCCCAGGGAGTCACTACCAGCAAGTGGATTCCATTTGGTGCAAACAACAGCTCTTTTGCATACACATCTGCAGCCGTATTTTCCAGGCTCCAGGTCAGGCAGGATACAGAGCTATCCAGTTCCGCACGCGTACCGGCACTATAGTCATCATCCAGATTCAATATCGCTATCTGCAGCTTCCTGCCGTGAAACAACCTGCGCTTGGTACTTCCGTAATCGTCAAGATCGCTGTGGAAATCCAGATGGTCGCGGGTCAGGTTGGTGAATAACGCCAAGGTGAATGCATCCATGTCAACGCGCGCCTGCTGAATACCGTGCGACGAAACTTCCATCACCACGGTACTTGCACCGTTTTCGTGTAGTTGCGCCAGTATGCCCTGCAACCTGACGGCATCCGGCGTTGTTCCAGGACCGCTGTTGTCAATCTCAAGAGTCTCGCTTGCCATACCATAGCCAAGCGTGCCTATGACACCACAGCGGCAACCCAGCTTGTTCAGCAACTGCCCCAGCAAAAGACAGCAAGTGGTCTTTCCGTTCGTTCCGGTAATGCCCAGCAGACGCAGCTTGTTGGCGGGTTCACCATAGAATCTGGAGGCCAACTTATGCATCTTTGCCGGCAAGCCAATGACAGGCACAACCGGGACTTTTTGTTGCTCCGAACAATCACGCCACTCGGCGTCGGCTTCAACCAGGACAGCACTGGCGCCCTGCCTGATCGCATCACCTATAAAGCGGCGGCCGTCGAATGACGCTCCCTTGCATGCCAGGAAAACAGCGCCCGGGGCAATCTTGCGCGAATCCAGTTCAATACCGCTGACAACGCGATCCAGTGTTTCGGGAAGCACAAGAACTCCCTGCAACAATGCTGAAAGTCGGGTTGCATGCGGCGCCATCGGTTGCATCATTGCGCTGCTCCGGCTGCAGACCCGGCCATGCTGATAATGTTGTCTGTTTCTTCGACATCAGGCGCTACATTCAGAATGCGCATCGCGCCGGCCGCGATCTGTGAAAACACTGGCGCCGCCACCTGGCCACCACCATATTCGTCACCCTGTGGTTGCTGGATTGATACCACGATCACGACACGCGGATTATCAGCCGGCACCATCCCGGCAAAATGGCTGACGTAGTTATTGTTGTCGTAGCCGCCGCGCGCCACATCGTAGAACCAGGTGGTGCCGGTCTTGCCGGCTACTTCATAGGATGGAATCGCTGCTCGTACACCAGTGCCGCCTACGGCCTTGCTGACGACGAGACGCAGCATGTTGACGACGTCTATGGCAACTTTTTCTTCAATTACCCTTTCGCCCTGAACCGGACCTGCCACCTTCAACAACGAAACCGGTTTTTTGATTCCGCGATTGGCATAGATAAGATAGGCCTGTGCCAGCTGCAATGGTGTTACCTGGTAGCCGTACCCATAACCCAGGGTTGCGATTTCAGTTTTTCTCCAGCGGTCACGACCCGGCAACAGGCCCGTAGTCTCACCCGGAAACCCGGTGTTGGGGCTTTGACCAAAACCAACGCGTGCCAATACATCCAGCATGGGCTGCTCACCCATGGCCATTGCCAATTTGGAGGCGCCCACCTGGCTTGATTTATAGATGATGCGCTCGAGTTTGGACGGCCCGTAATTTACCGGATCCTTGACAGTGAACGTGCGGTCAATCCTGAAATAACCGGGAGTGGTTTCAACTATGGAGTCCGTATCAAACAAACCGCTTTCCAGCGCCGCCGTTACAGTAAATGTTTTACTCGTCGAGCCAGGCTCCATCAGATCCACCATGGCGCGATTTCTTTTGCCGGTATCTGTCATGGTGCTGCGATTGTTGGGGTTATAGGAAGGCTGGCTGACCATTGCCAACACTTCACCTGTCATTGCATCCAGCACCGTAGCAGTGCCGGATTTGGCCTGACGCATGGTGACCGCTTCCTTGAGTGCCTTGTATGCAATGTATTGCAAGCGGGCATCCATGCTGAGGACGAGATCCTTGCCTGGTTGCGCAACAGCATTGATGCCAATTTCACGAACAATGCGCCCCAGCCTGTCTTTCAGCACCTGCTTGGAACCAGGCACTCCCCGCAGCCATTCTTCATAAGCCATCTCCATGCCTTCCTGGCCCACTTCCTCATTGTTGGCCAAGCCCACCACGTGAACAGCGGCCTCACCCATCGGATAGAAGCGCTTGTATTCTTCCTGGGCGTAGACGCCCTTGAGTTTCAGGTCGAGTACCGCTTGCGCCTCTGCTGGCGGCATGCGTCGCTTGACATAAAGGAATTCGCGCGAAGACGCTTCAATGATGCGCTTGTTGATGTCATCGGCATTCATGCCAATACTGGCAAGTGCAGTTGCCAGTATTGGCCACTGCTCGGCATGACTCAGCACTTCCTTGGGGTTCAGCCACAAGGAAAGTACCGGGGTACTGATTGCCAAGGGCTCGCCGTTGCGATCGACGATGTTGCCGCGCGTGGCAATGATTGGATCGTTTCTGACGGTGCGGGCATCGCCCTCCCGCTTGAGCACTGCATTATGCAAAACCTGGAGATCCAGCACCTTCCAGGAAATCAAACCCAGCAGGGAAGCCAGCACCACGAAGACCACTCCCAGTCTCCACGATGGTTGATGCTTGTCTTGTATCTTTCTATTCACTCGTCAATACCACCACGTGCTCCATTGAAGGCACTTCCATGCCAAGCTGTGATATGGCCATGTCCTCTACTTTGCCCTGGGTCACCAAACTGCCCTGTTCAAGCAGCAACTGACCCCACTCTACCTGCAAATGATTGCGCTGCTGTTCCAGTCCCTGCAGATTATTCAGCAGATGCCGGCTCACAAATGTTGTGCGCACAACACCAAGCGCAGTACCGGTTATGCCCGCCAGCAGCAGCACAAACCACAACCAGAAATGCCTGTTGAACCAGCCTTCCACGAACCTGTTACCACCTTCGTTCATGCGCCCGCGACCTCAGGCAATTTTTTCAGCAACACGCATGATGGCGCTGCGTGCCCGGATGTTGTCATCCAATTGCCCTGCCGTGACTTTGGCAGCTTTGCCTATGGCCTTGAGCCTGGGATTCAGCTGATCCTGGGTCACCGGGAGACCGGGCGGAAAATCATCACCACGCACCTGCTTCTGGATGAACTGCTTGACCACGCGGTCTTCCAGGGAATGGAAACTGATGATTACCATGCGGCCACCAATTTCGAGCAACTCGAGACTTTCATCCAATGCCTTGCGCAAATCCTGCAATTCGTTGTTAATGAAAATGCGTATTCCCTGGAATGCCCTTGTCGCCGGATGTTTGTGCTTTTCCCAGGCTGGATTTGCCTCTTTAACGATTTCTGCCAGTTGCAGCGTGCTGGTTATAGGCGCTTGAGCACGAGCCTTCACAATGGCTTTAGCCATGCGGCGCGAGAATTTCTCCTCGCCATATTCATAAATTACGTTGGCAATCTCTTCCTCTGCGGCGCTATGTAGCCACTCTGCAGCGCTTTGACCTCTCTCTGTGTTCATACGCATATCCAGAGGCCCATCTTTCATGAAACTGAATCCGCGTGTCGCATCATCCAGTTGCGGTGAGGAAACTCCGAGATCAAGCAGAACACCACTCAACCGAACATCCCCAAACCTTTCAGCAACCATCTGATGCAGATCCGCAAAACTGCCGTGACCGAACTGAAGACGTGCATCTTGCTCCTGCATGGCGCGTGCAACCACGATGGCTTCGGGATCCTTGTCGATCACCAGCAAGCGTCCCTCGGGAGACAAACGCTCAAGAATTTCCCTGCTATGCCCACCCCTGCCAAAAGTGCCATCGACATACACGCCGTCGGCTCGAGTAATCAGGGCATCCACCGCTTCTTTCAAAAGCACACTTTGATGCCGGTACATGCTTACCCTCTCGCTACAGCGAGATATCTTTCAGTTTGTCGGGAATGGCCTGGTTGCCTCGGGTGGAATAAAGCGTTTTCTGCATTTCCAGCCAAGTCTCTTCGTTCCAGAGCTCCAGCTTGTTGGTCTGACCAACCAACGCCACCCGCTTGTCGATTCCCACCAGCTCGCGCAACAACGGCGGAACCAGCACACGTCCGCTGCTGTCCATTTCCAGCGGGATGGCGTGGCCGAAAAACAGGTATTTGAAATTTTGTTCGGCTTCGTCGAAGTCCGAGAGTTTGCGGATGGTGCGCGCCACTTCCTCGAATTCGCTCTCGGGATACAGCATCAGCGATTTGCCGTGATGCTGGACCGTAATAACCATCTTGCCCTGACAGCGCTCTTCCAGAAGCGGGCGATAGAGCGCAGGGATCGCAAGGCGACCCTTCGCATCCAATACCACCCTGTGCAAGCCGATCAACAGCATGCTCAACCCCTCGCAGAACCCTGGTCACCAAAATCGTATCGGCAAGCCAGAACCAGAAATAGGGACCGCTGACCCATTTTGCGCCAGCCGCCTCCCCTTAAACCCACTTTTATGCACTTCTACAGCCACTTTGCGCCACTATATTCCACAGAACTTCCTCGTGGCAAGCTCTTATTTCATTGTTTTTACAGGGAAAACAGAAAAGTACGCCGCTTGCTCACAGCCACAGGAGAGCGACGAAATCAAACCGAAATGATTACAAAAAGGTAGTAGGGAAACTTAAAGTAAACTATCAAGAGTTGGAGGCGAACGCGTCCCGCGATGGGGGAGAAGAATCAAAAGTCCCCCAACCAGGACCAAGCGGCGAGCGCTGGCGCCTCATCAGAGGGCGAGGGGGAGCAAGAAGCAGTTTCGCCCCCGGAAGAGGGGGCGAGGGGGAGCAAGAAGCGGTATCGCCCCCGTAAGAGGGGGCGAGGGGGAGCAAAGAGTTCCTGAGTCGGCCGATAAGCCGGGTTCTGTCGTGGACAATCATTCATCTGGGATACACGTCACCGTGTACCTCAAGCAGCCTACCCGAATCCAGTGCGAGCCACACCAGTGGATTCCTATTTGGCCTTGCTCCGAGTGGGGTTTGCCATGCCATGGAGTGTTGCCACCCATGCGGTGCGCTCTTACCGCACCATTTCACCCTTACCTGGTCCCGAAGGGCCAGGCGGTATCTTTCTGTTGCACTTTCCGTAGGCTCGCGCCTCCCAGGCGTTACCTGGCACTCTGCTCTGTGGAGCCCGGACTTTCCTCCATAACAGTCAGTAAAGACTGTTACCGCGATTGCCTGGCCGACTCAGGAACGCCAGCTTAGTCGCAAGCACATTAAAAACCAATCAGTCTTTTTTGCCCTGCAACTGCAATCCCGCGTCATAAAGCTGGCTTTTCCTGAGTCCTGTTATCCTGGCTCCGAGGGCTGCCGCCTGTTTCAACGGCAGTTCTTCCATAAGCACCTTCAGGATGCCAAGCGCAGACTCATCGATTTCAAGACCGGTTGGTTTATATCCAGCCAGGACAAGCACGATCTCGCCCTTCTGCTGGTTTTGGTCTTTACGCACCAGATCAAGCAAAGCCTGCAATGTGCTGTGCAGAATGGTTTCAAAGGTCTTGGTCAGTTCGCGCGCGAGGGTAATCTCCCTTTCTCCGCCAAAGCAGACGACCATATCTTCCAGACTCTCCAGGATACGGTGCGGAGCTTCATAAAAAATCATCGTGCGGTTTTCGCGCGCGAGCGCATTCAGCGCAGCCAGCCTGGCTCCTTGCCTTGCAGGCAAAAACCCCTCAAAACTGAAACGATCAGAGGCAATACCTGCCGCTGATAGCGCAGCGATCACGGCGCTGGGACCCGGTACCGGCACAACAACCAGTCCACGTTGATGAGCTGCACGCACCAACTGATAGCCAGGATCCGAAATCAAGGGCGTACCAGCATCGCTGACGAGGGCAATATCCTCACCTTCAGCGACTTTTTTCAGCAGTGCATCCGTTCTGAATGCCTCACTGAAATCATGGTAAGCCAGCATCGGCGTACTTATGCCATATGCTTGAAGCAGCCTGCCGCTATGACGAGTATCTTCCACGGCAATCAGGGCGACACTGCGCAGAATCTGCAGCGCGCGTTCACTGATATCGGCCAGATTGCCAATGGGGGTGGCAACTATGTAGAGCTTTCCGCTCATGTTTTATCTCCAATCAAGAGTGCCATGTTGCCATATCCATCACTTTTTTGAAAAAAGCCTTCATGGCCGAATCAGGGGCATAAGCTATACTAAGCTTCCGTTGACCCGATGTTTGTCTGCCAAATGCGCGATCACAACAAACCTTTCATACCGTGGCTGCTGCTCCTGTTGGTACTGGGAGGCTGTAGCACGCCGCCTCCAAGTCCACCTGCAACAAGCATCGAACCTGAAGTAGCTCCACGCATTGAAATTACTGCTGCAGATCTGTTGCGCAGGGCCGAATCCGCTTCCGGTGCCGATGCTGCCAATCTGAGGCTTCAAGCAGCCGGGTTGTTATATGAACAAGGGGAAAGCGACAAGGCAGAGACTACGCTTGCAGCTATCGACACCAAAGACCTGGAGCCGGCACTGCGGGCAGACATCCTGCTGCTGCGCGCCGAGATTGCAAGGGAGCAGGAACAGTCCCGTAGCGCGTTGAATCTGCTTCAGC